>SKEO01001338.1_pt1 | contig 20056 bp, 21 predicted proteins | sample 4826801 | NCBI WGS metagenome assembly SKEO01 (sample SAMN11008807, study PRJNA524170) | human gut metagenome | biome: Human fecal sample; material: Feces; isolation source: fecal sample from pouch patient p3 | host: Homo sapiens | place: Israel: Tel-Aviv | collected 2016-02-25 | reverse complement strand
CACCCGTACCCATGCCGAACACGGTAGTTAAGCTCACAAACGCCGAAAGTACTTGGCTGGAAGCGGCCTGGGAGGATAGGAAGCTGCTGATTAACTAAAAAGCACATCTGCAAAGATGTGCTTTTTTTGTCTTCATTTGGTTCAGGGTTCAGGGTATATGAGTAGCCCCTTAGAGAAGGGGCGCGCCGAAGGCGCAGGAAGGATCCACGCAGCGGTGTGAAAGACTATGTGAGATTACCCGTTTCCCTTAAACGTCATCCCGACCGAAGTGGAGGGAGCGTTGTTGTATGGTAGCGGCTTTGCTGCCTCTTTTTATTGGGGCGATGCCCGGAAAAGGAATCATCTCACATGCGTGGTATGAGATCCTTCGGCTCAGTCCCCACCTGTTCTGGCTGGGGGTTTTCACTCATAGAGCGTTTTCGTCCGTTCAGGATGACGATACGGGGGAGTGGAAGGGTTTTCATCTGGGAGATACGTTGCGTGTTTTGGAACTATCGGTGTTATATACGATACGAGTAGGCCCTTGGAGAAGGGCCGCGCCGAAGGCGCAGGATGGATCCACGAAGCGGTGTGAAAGACTATGTGAGATTACCTGTCTTTCTTGAACGTCATCCCGACCGAAGTGGAGGGATCTTTCTTGCAGACCGGTAAAACATGGGTGAGGGAAAGGCGAAAAAGAAAGCACCAAGGTGTCGTTTGAGTGAGGGCGCATATGTGCATATGGCGCCAGTGCAATAAAGATCCCTCGGCTGCGCTCGGGATGACGGTACTTGGGGAGCGGATAGGTTCACAAGGGTGGTGTGCCGCCTTTTTAGAAGATGGTATTCTCGCATCGCAGCCTTCCCCTCTAGGGGAGGCTTATAAAGTCTCCCAGTCACCAGTCATTCCTTTGATAAGCGGGGAGTGAATCGTCTCACATGTATGGCATGAGACCCTTCGGCTCAGTCCTCACCTGTTCTGGCTGGGGTTTTCACACATAGAGCGTTTTCGTACGCTCAGGATGACGATACGCGAGGGCGGAAGGGCTCTCATCTGGGAGATACGTTGCATGTTTTGGAACTATCGGTGTTATATACGATATGAGTAGCCCCTTAGAGAAGGGGCGCGCCAAAGGCGCAGGATGGATCCACGAAGCGGTGTGAAAGACTATGTGAGGCTATCCGTCTTTCTTGAACGTCATCCCGACCGAAGTGGAGGGATCCTTCTTGCAGAGCGGTAAATCGTGAGCGAGGGAAAGGCGAAAAAGGAAGCACCAAGGTGTCGTTTGAGTGAGGGTGCATGTGTGCATATGGCGGCAGTGCAATAAAGATCCCTCAGCTGCGCTCGGGATGACGGTACTTGGGGAGCGGATAGGTTCACAAGGGCGGCTTCGCCGCCTTTTTTAGAAGATGGCATCCTCGTATCGCAGCCTTCCCCTCTAGGGGAAGGTGCCCCGTAGGGGCCGGATAGGGCAGACATGGTATGAAAGACAGCTGGGTAGTACAGGGAAAAGAGAGGCGCATTTGCGCTGCTAACGAAAGTACCCGAACGCCGCTGACGCGGTCCCCCCTTCCCCATGCGGGGAAGGCTTGTATGTAGGCGGCTTCGCCGCCTTTTTTATTGGGGCGATGCCCTCCCATTTCGTTCTTGCCGTGGGATTTCATCCGTGTTTCTCTAGCTTTTTCATCCATTGTTGTATACAATAAAAGCAGTGAATGCCACTGCTTTTTCTGGCGCGGCATTTTGATTTTATGATAAAAAGTCCGATCGTAGGAGTGATAGTATGACAAACAGGCACTGGCTGAAGCGCGAGGTGCCCGCATGGGTGAAAGAGAAGCTCATCAGTGAAGAAGAGGGGAAGGTGCTGCTGGCCCGGTACCGGAAGGGGAAACCGGGGCCGTACAAGGAGGCTTTCTTTGTGATGGCGCTGGTCTGCCTTTTGGGCGGACTGGGATTTCTGGGAGCAGGGCTGTGGAATGGGCTCACGCAGGATGAGCGGTTTCTGCTGGCACTCGTTCCTTTGCTGGTCTCGCTCCTCTTCGTGGCCACCGTGGTGCTGCTGGATCGGAGGATCCCGGATGATCCGGTCGCAGTGAAAGGGACAGCGATGCCCTTTGGCGCATCGGGGGTGCTCGATGAGGTGTCAGACTCGGCAGGAAGTCTGGAAAGGGCGCAGCGCATCGGCAAAAGGGCGCAGCTCTGGGGAGCGCTCATGGAAGAGGAGCGTCTAGAGCCGGCGAAGACGTGGCATCACCGTATGCCTGTCGTCCTGCGCGAGTCGGCTGCTGCCTTCCACGGTGTGAGCATTCTCGCTGCTTTCTGGATGGTGGCGGATTCTTTCAAGCTGACGGATGATCTCTACGTGGGTCTTTCGCTTTGTGGTTTGCTGCTTTTGGTGCTGACGCTCGTGACAAGCTCGGCGGCGTCCGGCATCTTGTATATGATCGTGTCCGTAGGGGTCTTCTATACGGCACCGGTGCGCGGCTGGCCGGAGTTCCTTTCATGGATCTACATGCTGACGGCGCTCGTGATGCTGGCGCATCTGCTGCGGGAGCGTCGTGACCGCGCTGTCGTGTGCTTCTCTTGGGTCTGGGCGGTCGGCATTCTCCTTTTGATCTTCTGGTCGGCGGGAAATATGCTGTGGCAGACGCTTTTCTTCTCTCTCGCAGCGTCGCTCACATGGATGGCGGGAGGAGCTTTCCGTTCATATGGCGTAGGCGCGGCAGCGCTCCGCTTCTTCGGTGGGATCGCGGTCTTTGCGGTGCTGCTCGAAGGTTCGTATGGGGCAGTCTGGGCAGATGTGTCGGGGAGCTACGCACTGTGGATCCTTTTCCTGCTCTTCCTTGCTGCGGATGCGGTGCTTATCGTGCGTATGGCGGTCAAGAAGGAGTGGCTCTCGATCCTTGCGGGGCTTACGCCTTTCATCATGGCGGTCTCGGTGATGATCGCGATCTTTGAATCCTCCGGGGCGCTCTCTGCGACGGTGGTCTCTATTTTCTGCGCGATCCTTTCGGTCGCCGTCATTGCCCGCGGCGTGCAGATGGATCGTCCGATGCAGCGCTGGGGCGGTGTCGCGCTCCTAGCGGCGGACGGCGTGATCCGTGTGATGGATTCCGCACTGTCGCTTTCTGAGCGCGGGCTCTTTTTCCTGATGGTCGGATTGCTCTCCGGCGCAGTCTGTTTCCTGCTGTACCTGCCTGCGAAGAGGAAACGAAAAGCGGTCTCCGCAGAGGAGGGAAAGGCGGAGGACCATGCTGAATAAGAAGCTATCTCTCATTCTCCTAGTGACGGCGGCAGTCGTAGAGCTTACGAGCCTTGTCTGGATCCGCGGCGAATATCGCAGCACGATGATCGATGGGGCAGAGTATCAGGTCCCTGCGGCGATTGATTTTAAGGGGGATTTCTATGAAAGAAATTATCTTCCCGTGACAGTGCCTCTCACCGAAGCTCCGTGGCACGGGGAGAAAGCACCGGAGAAGGGAGCGGAGATCTACCTCACGCTCACCAGAAATGCCGATGGCATGATGGAGATCACCGGGGCGCAGGATACCCGTCCCGGCGGGGACTATCTCATCACCCGTGTGATATCGTACATTGACGGCATGGTGCATTTCCATTTCCCTGCCGACAGGATGTACATGTCGCCGGAGCAGCTCGCCAAGCTCTCGATCGTCGAGCTTTCCGAACGTGTACAGGTGAAGAATGAGCAAAAGAAGACCACGGAGACTCATATGAAAAATGAACTCTCGGCACTGATCCATATCAAGGATGGCCGTGCAGTCATTGCGAAGGTCCTCGCCAATGGCTCGCCCGTCGAGCAGACCTTCACCACGGTCGGGAAAAATATCAATGTGACCTATGCGAAAAGTGCTAAAGAAAGAGATCAGTATAGTACGAGGATCAATAAAGAAGAGAAAACGCAGTGAGACTGAGAGGCTGGGAGACATCAGACTTTAGACTTCAGACTCATGCTTTCGGACTTGGCGGGCGCTCGGTCTACCGTTTTCTCGTCTTCGAGTCTCATTTATGATCATTACCAAGGAGGCCATCTATGTACATCATCCTGATGCGTCACGGCGAAGCAGAGCCGGAGACAGAAGATATCGCCAATAAAAATCGTTCCCTGACGCCGAAGGGCATGCGTCAGGCACGAAAAAGTGCGCGCATTCTCAGCAAATTTCTGAAGGACAATCCAATCCGTATCTTTACCAGCCCCTACCAGCGCACGCGCCAGACGGCGGGGATCCTCGCCGAAGAGTGCTTTGCCGAGGAGATCCATACCGCCGAAGAGCTTCTCTCCTCGAACTGGCAGATGGTGCTGAATCATCTGATCTCTGACGGCAGTCCCATCGCGCTCGTATCCCACCATCCCTTCCTGCAGACCTACCTGCTCTCCTCCTGTAGTGCGGCAGTGAAATTTGACCTCGCCGGTATCGCTGTCATCGATTACGACCTCCGCTGGCGGCAGGGGAAACTCGTCGGCTACTTTACACCGTCGCTGAAACTGATGAAGAAAGAGTGACTGGTGACTAGGGACTAGAATATTCCTCCCGCGCGTAGGCCCTTGGAGAAGGGCCGCGCCAAAGGCGCAGGATAGAGTGCCTCGAAGAGGCACAATTCGTCGCAGCGGCATGAAAGCCTATGTGAGACATCCCCCTCGAGTAGGCCCTTGGAGAAGGGCCGCGCCGAAGGCGCAGGATAGAGTGCCTCGAAGAGGCACAATTCGTCGCAGCGGCATGAAAGCTCATGTGAGATAATCCCCCGCGAGTAGGCCCTTGTCCAAGGGCGAACGCGGCTGATGATAGTCGCATATTGCAGGTAAGCGGAGTGGCATGATAACGGAGCAGGATATATCCCATGTAGCGGCATGAAAGACGATGTGAGCTGATCCACTGACTGATGATCGCCCACTGTAAGCAGCTAACTATTTCCAAGGAGGTACCTATGAAAAAATTACTCACCATCGCGGGCTCCGACTCCTCCGGCGGAGCCGGTATCCAAGCAGACCTGAAGACCTTTGCCGCCCTCGGCACCTACGGCATGAGCTGCATCTGCGCCCTGACCGCGCAGAATACGAAGGGGGTCAGCATGGTCGTGAATACTCTGATCTCCTTGGTCAAAGCCCAGCTCGAAGCCATCTACGACGACGTAGCACCTGACGCCGTCAAAACAGGCATGCTCGGGACAGCTGCCATCGTGGATACAGTTTCCGATTTCCTTGGAAATCACCGAAGTGCACCTCTCGTCGTCGACCCTGTCATGGTTGCCACCAGCGGAGACAAACTGCTCGAGGATGATGCCATCGCACTCTATAAAGAAAAGCTTATCCCCTTGGCGGCACTCATCACGCCGAACATCCCCGAAGCCGAGGTCCTCTCCGGCATATCCATCACGAGCGAGCAGGACCGCCGAAAAGCGGCTGAAATACTTATGACCTTCGGGTGCGAAGCCGTCCTCATCAAGGGCGGACATCACATCATGGACGCCGATGACCTTCTCTATGACGGCAAAGACTTCATCGCCTACCCCGGAGAGCGCATCAATACGAAAAATACCCACGGTACAGGCTGCACCCTTTCAAGCGCCATCGCGGCAAGCCTTGCCAAAGGTCTTCCTCTCGAAGGCGCAATAGAGGCCGCCAAGGACTACCTCACCGGCGCCATCGCGCGTGCGAAAACAGACTCCGTCGGTCACGGCCATGGTCCCGTCCATCATTTCTGGTTTTATGGAGATACATGGGGGAGGATGAAATGAGCTATCCCTTCTTTGCCTACATGTCGCGCCTGAAATACATCGCCCGCTGGGGTCTCATGCGTAGCACCATCCCCGAGAATGACGCCGAGCACACTCTCCAGACTGCCATGATCGCCCACGCCCTCGCCCTCATCCGGCAAGACATCTTCCATGAGCCGACAGATCCCGAGCACTGCGCCATGCTCGCCCTCTACCATGATGCCAGCGAAGTCTTCACCGGCGACCTTCCGACACCTGTGAAATACTTCACCCCCGGCCTCCACGAAAAGTATGAGGAGATCGAGACAGAAGCCCGGAAGAAACTCCTCGCGACACTCCCCGAAGAACTGCAGGAAAGCTACGCATCCTATCTCGTCACCCTCGAGCAGGATCCCCTCTGGCCCCTTGCCAAAGCCGCCGATACCCTCTCAGCCTTCCTCAAATGCGCCGAAGAAGTCCGCGATGGAAATCCGGAATTTCAAGAAGCCTATCGCACGATACGAAAAAAACTCGAAGACCTTCATATGAAAGAAGTCGACTGGTTTCTCGCTCGTTTCGCCAAGAGCTTCGAGAAGACGCTGGATCAACTGAATCAGTAAGAGCAGCCCCTTGCGGGCGGCTCTTTTTTGTTGTATGTTGTTAGGGAAATGCTGATTAAATCACAGGGTCAAATCTGACAACGATTTCATCAGCGTTTCCCTAGCTAACTCCGAATGGCCAATGGTCAACTAACGATATAGACATTCTTTGTCTAACTTGCTGTGCTATACTAAGATTAGAGAAATCGTTAGAAATCAATGTAAAAAGTTTGTCAAAAAAGCGCATAATAAAATAGAACAAAGATTCTTATTTTCGGGGGGGGTGGTTAACAATGTAGATTTCATCGAATCAAATTGTGATTCGCCCCAAATAAAGGAATTCTACAATTTGCTATGTTTTAAATTGAAACGTCCTTGTACGGATGCTATAATTAACATGTAATATTTCATTTTTTTATTAACGATGTCCTATGGCGATTCCGTAAAAAATCAAGGAGTAATTCTATGATAGATATCCATTCACATATCCTGTACGACATCGAAGGAGATGACGGATCCCGTTCATTGGACATGTCGCTCGGGATGCTTCGGCAGGCAGCGGCTTCCGGTGTGACCGACATGTTTGCGACGCCGCACATGCATCGGCGTGGCGTTGTGCCCTCCTGGGCCTCCATTGTCGAAAGGGCAGCGCAGCTGCAAGAAGAAGCGGACAAAGCGGGCATCCCCGTCTGTATCCATACCGGCGCGGAAGTCAGCTTCGATGCTGATACAATGAACTATCTTCCCGACGGCGGTACTGACTACTGCCTTGCAGGTACACATTACATCCTGATTGAGCTCCTGCCCTCGAGCGCGCCGGAGAGTACTGGGCGGCTCATCTATGAACTGCAGCTGCGCGGCTACCAGCCGATTCTCGCTCATCCCGAGCGCTATCCGCACATCATGGAGAAGCCTGACCATCTTCTGCACTGGATCGAGAAAGGCCTTCTCACCCAGTCGAATATCGGCAGCTTCTCCGGCCAATTCAAGGAAAAAACAGCTGCATATGCGAAGTGGCTCTACGACCACAGGGCCGTCCATTTCCTTGGATCTGATGCCCATCGGACTGACTGGCGCAATGCAGACACTCGCGATTTCCAGGAAAGGCTCGATGCTTACACAGGGAATCATGATTTTATAGCAGCCTGCGATGCACATGCTGCTATGATCTTAAAAAATAGAATTTACTACGCAGATCCACCTTTGCCGAACAAGCCGCATAAGAAAGGCTTTTTTGCAAGACTCTTCGGGGAATGATGCGTATGTATTGATAGGAGGAACTATGAAGAAGAAACTCATCGCCCTGACGCTTGCGATGACAGCCCTCACGATGGCAGCGGGGGCCGAAGACTACACCCTGCGCGCCGGTGACCAGCTGAACATCTTCGTCACTCAGGATACAGATATCAGCTCGAGCACACAGAGCGCGACCCAGTCACCCTACCTCGTGCGTCCGGATGGGAAAGTCTCTTTTCCCCTTGTCGGAGAAATCGACGCGAAAGGCATGACTGTCGCCGAATTCACTGCCACACTCGAAAAAGGGCTCTCTCGCTACTATGTCGATCCTGACGTCGCTGTCAATATTGTGAAGCTTGGCACCGTCCGCGTCTTCGTCTTCGGGGAAGTGAAGAAACCGGGTGCTTACGAGCTCACCAAAGGTCACAGCGTCATTGATGCGATCGGCGCCGCCGAAGGCTTTAAATGGGACACTGCGAAAAAGAAAATTTTCCTCATCCATCAAGACAATACGGACAAAGCCATCCCCATCAATCTCAATCGCCTCTTGAAGACAGGCAGCATGAAAGAAAATTACGAGCTGAGAGAAGGGGACATCCTCTACCTCACCAAGAACAGCCGCATCAGCTTCTCCAGAGACATCGCTCCGCTCATCAGTGCAGGCTACTACGTATCCAGGTTTGATAAAGATTGATGAAAAAAGTTTGAAGGTTTACCGTTTGAGGTTTGCGATATGAGAATGGCGTAGATGCTATACCGTTGTTAGGGAATGTGATACCAATGAGTACTTTTATGGACCTCAATGCATGGAAAGAAAGTTGTGCACTGTATCAAGCTGTGTATAAAGCAGCTTCCTGGGACCGAAACATACGTATATCTCCCAGACACGACGGGCTGCCATCTCGATTTCATAGAATATAGCAGAAGGACTACATCCATTTCCTCTTCATTGCCAGAGGGGCAGCTTATGAAGTCGAAGCGCAACTGATTGCCTGCGCCGATTTAGAACTGATCGATAGAAATACACTTAAATCACTTTATTCGCAAACTGTAAAAGTCATTCATTTGTTCAATGCTCTCATCAAAGCACTGAAAAAAGGTAATCTCCAAACCTTAAACCTGTTTTACCTACCAATGTTTGACAGTAATTCATATAAAAAAGAGCTTCTCCCTTGAACGAACAAGAAATCGACTTACTCGAGCTATGGCAAGTCCTGAATAACAACAAGAGAAAAATTGCCTACATCACCGGTGGATTCATAGCTCTTTCCTGCGCGTACCTTATCATCGTACCGCCGACCTACCAGTCTACCTCACTCCTGCGCATCAAGCAGGATAAAGGCCTTTCTGACTCCATATTGAGCCAAATGCCGCTTGGCAATACCCAAATGACACAGCAGAAGATGAATACGAATGCGGAAATTCTGAAAAGCCGCAACGTTGTCATCCCCGTTATCAAAGCCACCGAAGAGCTGAAAGACGGCAAATACCCTGACTACGACGCCTACGTGAAGTCACACATCACCACCAAGCCATTCAAGGATACAGAAATCCTCCAGCTCGACGTCACCGGCGGCACTCCGGAAAAAGCACAGGAAGCGAACCGGCTCCTCGTCAGGGGATTCCTTGCCCGCCTCGCTGATCTTTCCCATGAAGAATCCGGCAATACCAGGAAATTCCTCGAAAACCGTGTCGTTTCCGCCAAAACCGAACTTGGTCACGCCGAAGACAAACTAAAAGCCTACCAGGTCGCCCACAAGATTTACTCCACCGACGACCAGATGAAAGGCCTCGCAGACCAGATTTCCACCTTGGACAAGGCGAAAGCCCAGAACCAGCTCGACCTCGAGACCGCCCAGGCCGCCCTCTCCAGCATCAATGGACAACTTGCCGGTGCCGGTGCGGCCATCGCAGACAGCCCCGCCATCCAGCAGTATAAGACCAGCCTCGTTCAGCTCGAGTCTACCAAGGCAGGCTACACCGGGAAATATACCGATCAGCATCCGAAGATGCAGGAAATCAACAAGCAGATCGCTGAAACCAAGTCGAACTTGGAAAAAGAAATCGCAGCCATCATCGCCCAGCAGGCGCCATCCAGTAACACCGTCCAGCAGAAACTTCTTGCGGACAAATTTGCCAACGAAGCCGCTGTCGCCGTAGCGAACGGAAAGAATAACGCCATTGCCAGCCTCGAGTCTAAGAACGACGAAGCCATCTCTCGCCTGCCGGAAGCCCAGCAGGGCTACATCCGCGTCAAGAGAGACGCCGACGTCGCACAGGAGATCTACGTCATGCTCTCCAAGAGACTCGAAGAAGCCAAAGTCGCCGAAGTCATGGTGCCGAACGAAGTCCAGGTCATCGACGAAGCCACACTTCCGGAGCGTCCTATCAAGCCAAGAAAAGCGCTGACCCTTGCCCTCGCTGCCATTTTGGGCCTTCTTGCCGGCAGCGGCTTCGTCCTTGCTCGTGAACTCCTCGACCGTAAGATCCGCACAGCAAGCGACGTAGAAGAACAACTCGCTCTCCCAGTCCTCGGCGTCGTCCCTGATGCCGGCGGACAGAAAGAAGAAAAAGACGAACCCACAGACTTCTGGGATAAAATTAAACTCATGTTTAAAATAAAGAGCAAGTAAAAGCGGTTAGGCGGCAGTATTGAACGTATTATAAAATTGTTGCAAATGGATTTAAGGTTTGAGAGTTGAAAACATTTCCAAACCCCAACCCCTAAACCATCACCCCCCATGTTAAATGCCTATTGCACATAAAGGGAACAATAAACTATGGACGACATCAAACTTATTGTACAAAATAATCCGAAATCACCGATCTCGGAAACCTACCGCGCCATCCGCACGAACATCCAGTTCGCCGGCGCGGGCAAACAGTTGAAATACATCGCCTTCACCTCCAGCGTCCCTGGAGAAGGCAAATCCACCACCATCTCGAACCTCGCCCTCACCATGGCGCAGGACGGAAAGAAAGTCCTCCTGATCGACAACGACCTTCGAAAGCCCCGGCAGCATAAAGTCTTCGGTCTCCTCAATAAAGGGCTCACCAACATCATCGCCATGGGCCTCACCTTTGACGAAGTCGTCAACAAAGACGTATTTCCAAACCTTGATGTCTTGACCAGTGGTCCGATCCCGCCGAACCCATCCGAAATCCTTGGTTCCGAGAAGATGAGCGACATCCTGAAAGAAGTTGGAGAGAAGTACGACTACATCCTCTTGGACCTCCCACCCATCCTCGCCGTCACCGACGCAGCCATCGTGGGCCACATGGCTGATGGTATTGTCTTAGTCGTCCGCTCCGGCATCACTGCCCCAGAGGAAGCCAAGGAAGCCAAGAAACGTCTTGAAGCTGGCCACGCTAACATTTTAGGCGTCGTCCTGAATGGCGTCCCCACCGAAAAGAAAGGCTATGGCTACGGCTATTACTACTATGACTATTACGATGAAAACAACGAGAAACACCATGAAAAGCGTAAAAGAACCCACAGCCGGAAAGCCGATACCCTTATCAGCAAAGTCACCAGCCTCTTCGGCAGAGCATAAAAATGGCAATGTTGGATAGTCTCCAGCGAGTAGGCCCTTAGAGAAAGGCAGCGCCAAAGGTGCAGGATGGATTTTCTGCAGTGGTAAGAAAGCCTGCGTTGGACAGCGTCAGGCACGTCACCGCTACCGCTTATCATACAAACAAAGGAGTAAAAAAGCACATGAAAATACTTGTTACCGGCGGAGCCGGATTCATCGGTTCCCACTTGATGCGGACACTCGAAGCAGCAGGCCACGAAGCCATCGCACTGGACAATCTCTCCACCGGCCTTCGCGAGAACCTGCTCCCGCATATGAAGCTCATCGTCATGGACACCCATGACGAGGCGGTCGAAGATGTTTTCAAAAAGGAACACTTCGATGCCGTCGTACATCTCGCAGCGCAGACCCTCGTCTCCGACTCCATGACTGATCCCGAGCACGATATGCATGAGAACATCGCCGGCACGGTTCGTATCCTCGAGTGCTGCCGGAAATACGGCGTCAAGCGCATTGTCTTCTCCTCCTCCGCGGCGACCTATGGGGATGTGGCCGATAGCGCGCTCCCGATTTCCGAGACCCTGCCGCAGCAGCCGCTTTCCTTTTACGGCCTCACCAAAAAGACAGCCGAGAATTATCTCGAGCTTTACCGACTCGCTTACGGCATAGACTATGTCATCCTCCGCTTTGCCAATGTCTATGGTGAACGGCAAGGCGATGGCGGGGAAGGCGGCGTCATCAGCATCTTTGCAAAACGCATCGCCGAAGGGAAGGGCATCACCATTTTTGGCGATGGAAATCAGACCCGCGACTTCGTCTACGCCGGTGATATCGCAGACGGCATCCTTGATGCGCTCACGACCAAAGCGGCCAATACCGCCTACAACCTCAGTACTTCCGGGGAGACCAGCCTGAAAGAATTGGTCGCTATCCTCTCTAAAGTCTCCGGCAAAGAGATCGCCCCTGCCTACGACAAACCCAGAGAGGGCGACATCTACCGTTCCTCCCTGAACAACGCCAAAGCGAAATGCAATCTCCAATGGGAGCCCAAAATCTCCCTCGAAGAAGGACTCCGGCGCACCTACGAAGACTTTGCGAAAAGGGAAGGCAAATAGTAAGCTGTCGGCGGTATGAAAGCCAATGTGAGATAATCCCCAACGAGTAGGCCCTTGGAGAAGGGCCGCGCCAAAGGCGCAGGATAGAGTGCCTCAAGGAGGCACAATTCGCCGCAGCGGCATGAAAGCTCATGTGAGATAAACCCCAGCAAGTAGGCCCTTGGAGAAGGGCCGCGCCAAAGGCGCAGGATAGAGTGCCTCAAAGAGGCACAATTCGCCGTAGCGGCATAAAAGCCCATGTGAGATAATCGTCATCTCACATCACCACCATTTGTAGAATACCGATTTTCCAACAATTCCCTTCTCCGGCCACGCAGAAATTCGAAAGCTGATGCTTTCGTCTATCCCGGCCTTTGGCCGCGCCCTTCTCCAAGGGCGAACGCGTCTGACGATAGTCGCATATAGTCGGGAAACGGGTTAGCATGACAACAGAGCAAGATACAATCCTACCGGCGGCATGAAAGCCCATGTGAGATAAACCCCAGCAAGTAGGCCCTTCTCCAAGGGCGCATTTGAGAATTGTTAAATATTTCACAAAATGAGGATATCATTTATGTTCATTCGTCAAAATCCCCTCCTGAAAAACCGTGCGAGCGAACTGCGTGGCCACATGACGCCGCAGGAGACGCTCCTCTGGAATTATTGTCTGAAGCGTCTTCCTGTGCAGATCTACCGCCAATATGTCATAGAAAGCTACATCGTTGATTTCTTCTGCAGGAAAGCACGGCTCGTCATCGAAGTCGACGGCGCGCAGCATCGCTCTTTGGAAGGTATGAAATACGACGAAAAGCGCAGCAGCCGCATAGAGAAATACGACATTCTCGTCATCCGCTTCTCAAACCTCGACATCGAGCACAACCTCAAAAACGTGGGGCAGTACATAGAAAATATCATCCAGGAACGTTTGCGATTGCTTGAACCCAATCCGTCGAAGCGGTGTGAAAGCGAAAGTGAGATAGTCCGAAGCGAGTAGCCCCTTAGAGAAGGGGCGCGCCAAAGGCGGAGAATGGATTCCCCGAGGCGGAATAAAAGAAAATGTTGGGCAGTCTTTCGCGAGTAGGCCCTTGGAAAAGGACCCGCGCCAAAGGCGCAGGATAGAGCGTCCCAGAGTGGCACAATCGGACGAAGCGGTAAGTGGTTTATCTGTATTAAGCGCTTTATCGGCTATCCCATATGCCCGCTTCCGGTATACAGAAATTCTGCCTTTTGGGCATACCTTTCTCCAAGGCGGGACACGCTTGGCGGTAGTTCCTATTTTGGGGAGGAAGCGTTTTTCAAGGCTTTTCAAGCATAGCTGTTTTATGAAGGATATGGTATTGAATTCGTTTTAATATGAGGAGGTAACTTGAGATGGCAAAAAATCGGGCTTTTTTTGAGATAACCCAGAAAGCGCTAGACTCTTTTCCTGATATTTATGACTTTATTTGGCCAATGAAGGTGTCCTTAGAAAATTTTCGTGAAATTGTAAAAAATACTGTGGATGAAAATCCTGAAATCTCGGAATCAGAATTAGCAAACAAATATAGCGGTAAAACACATGGTGTAAACTATAGAAGAGCGTTTATAGAAACTAAATTGGAAGATCAGGAGCAACAATTTGCTTGGATATTGTTAAATGATAGCTTTGCACTTTTTGAGGGATGGCTAGAGGAGTTAAGCGAGCAGTGTTTTTCAAAGCTAATTCAGGAGAAAAGTATGCAATTTCCTAAGGAAATAAAAAATGAAATAGGAACGCTTTTAAAGAAGGATATATCTTCTTTCATGAAAAAGTCTTTCTATTCAGTTGAATTATCTAATAAATATCAATACGTTGAGGATTTGCTGTATTGCTATCGAGCTTTTAAAGAGGCTCGTAATTGCTATATGCATCATGGAGGAATAGCAAACAAAAGACTGATATACGCGTATGCAGATTTTATTCAAAATAAAGCAAATATTGCTTATTTCGTAAATAAAACTCCACTTTTTACAAAGCCTGTAGAGGGGAATGCAATAAATCTCAGTATTTATGGTGTGGTAGGATTTACTTCTGTCCTTCGGGAAATTATGTTGGTTATTGATAATGAATTGCGTTGCACGAATGAAGGAGAAAAAGAGTTTAGTGAGAGATTTAAGCGTAATTATCCCCAAATAAAATCTATTGACCGCAATAAATCGAAAGATCAAGTGCAAAATTGTATTAAAGCGTGTGGATTCCCTGAATGCGCACCGGCGGCTATCAGTGATGTAATTAATTATTTAGTGGCTAAAAAGTTAATTGTTGTGAAGTAAGAAGAAGCTAGGGAAACACTGATTAAATCGTTGTTCGATTTAATCGTGTATAATGGGCCGCCTGTCAAGACCGCGTTTTGAAATTTTAAGCGCGCTTCATAGCATGCTGGCGCAATGCGCTTAACGTGTACGAAATTGACTGGGCTGGGGCTGTTTAACATCCCTCACACCTCTGAGAATAAATCAAGGTGCTTTTCCTTGACTTATTCTCAGAGGTGTGAGACAATCTTTGCCCCCAGGTTCTTACTCACGCAGCAAACATCCCGTAGTAAACGGCATCAGGAACCGCGTATTCCAGTGCCTCATGCGGCCTTTCCGTGTTGTAGGCATGAACATAGGCCCCAATCAGCTTACGAAGCTCCTTGGGCGAATGATACTCATTGTGGTAAATCTGTTCCGTCTTCAAGCTGCGGAACCAGCGCTCGATCATAATATTATATACCCAGCGGCTCTTCCCATCCATGCTCTGCCGGATCTGAAGGCTTTTCAAAAGGGTTTTGTATTCTGCACTGGTAAACTGACACCCCTGATCGTAGTTCAGGATAGCCGGAATTCCATGCGTTGCTACCGCTTCCTTGACGGTGTGAATGACGGACTCTGTATCGAGTGTGTCAGAAAGGTAATGACCAACAATTTTGCGGCTGTACCAGTCAATAATGGCGGCTAAATACATGTGACACATGGGCATGGAAATATAGGTAATATCGATAGACCAGACCTGGTTGGGAAAGTTTACAGCGTAGTTTCTGAGGAGACAGGGAACAATGGACTCTTTGAAGTTTCGCTTGGAGAGATTGGCTTTGGGGTAAATGGCATAAATAGGTATCAGCTGCATCAAGCGCCTGACAGTTTTACGTCCCACCTTGTAGCCATCCTCACGGAGCTTTACGGTTATTTTCCTGGAGCCCAAATACGGGAATTTTATATACCAGTAGTCAATACGCCGTATCAATTTCTCCTGCTGCGCGATATGCCCTTCATCAGGCGGAATCGGCAGGTAGTAGAGCCCTGAGCGGTTTACGCCCAATAACTCGCACTGCCCCTAACAGAGAGCTTACAGCTCTTTCGAATCATAATCCGTGAGGCTTGGGACTGCTTCTCCAATTGGGCGAAAGCACCCCTGAAGGAAATCGCGCTCCAGCGTGAGCTGCCCGATGGTTTTAAGCATCTGGTCGTTCTTTCTCTTCAAGTGAACCTCCTTTCTCTGAGCTGCTTTCTGCTCCGAATCTGAGTCAAATGCACGGTGGGCGTTCTGCAGGAATTCCTGCTTCCACTTTCGCACCATGCTGGGGTTCAGGTTGAAGTCAGCGCAAATGGCATTGAACTCTTTATCCCCCGGAATAATGGTCAGGATGACCTTGGTTTTGAATTCTGCGGTGTACTTTTTCTTTGGCATGATGGTGACCTCCTATTTGATCTAATTATGCCACAGATCCGCGCTTAAAATCTAAGGGGCTGGTCTGAATCTCTGGGTCCATTATAGTTGATGAATTCCTTTCAAATGAACAATTATCCTTTGAAAGGAAAGAAGTTTTTGTAAATCAGGCGAACACTTGGGTGAGAAGGAGAATCGCAATTATAAATGATTCGAAAGTCTTGAAAAACTACACCGTAGAAACTATTGCGCGTATGGCAAAGGAAAAGCTCAACCAGGATTTTGAAATAAAAGAAGGTAAGTTGGTTATACCTTGCAATAAAGATAAAATGAAAGCAATACTGGGGTTTCTGGATGGGGAAGCGTATCAAGGACCTTTTACAAATGCAATGTATCTGGCTAATTCCAAAAGAAAAATGAAAACTCTAAATTAAGCAGATTTTATGATGTTGCGTGATTAAACCATATAGCTTCATTCAGTAAAGCTCAAAATCAGACATAACCATGATACAACCATTTTCATTTAAAGGAGGTTTACATATATGTTGAAAAAGATAGCATCATTTAAGAATAATGGCAAGCTCAAGCTCTTGATTATCGTAGGTACACGCCCGGAAATCATCCGCCTGTCTGCTGTCATCAAGAAATGCCGTACCTATTTCGATACCCTGCTGGCGCACACGGGGCAGAACTATGACTACAACCTGAATGGCGTCTTCTTCCACGATTTGGGACTGGCAGACCCGGAGATTTATCTGAATGCCGTTGGCAAAGACTTGGGAGAAACGATGGGGAATATCATTTCCTCTTCCTATCAGCTCATGGCAGAAATCAAGCCAGATGCTGTCCTTGTTCTGGGAGATACGAATAGCTGTCTCTCTGTCATTGGGGCAAAGCGTCTGCACATCCCGATTTTCCACATGGAAGCAGGAAACCGCTGCAAGGATGAATGTCTGCCGGAAGAAACGAATCGTCGCATCGTCGACATCATCAGCGATGTGAATATGGCCTACTCCGAGCATGCCCGCCGCTACCTTGCCGACTGCGGCCTGCCGAAAGAGCGCACCTACGTGACCGGTTCTCCGATGGCCGAAGTGCTGCATGCAAATCTTCCGCAAATCGAAGCAAGCGACGTCCACCAGCGGCTTGGGCTGACCAAAGGGGAATACATGCTGCTTTCTGCCCATCGAGAGGAAAATATCGATACAGAGAAGAATTTCCTCTCGCTTTTCAATGCCATCAACCGTCTGGCGGAAAAGTACCAGATGCCGATTCTTTACTCCTGCCATCCCAGAAGCAAGAAGCGCCTCGAAGCGACGAGCTTCCAGCTGAATCCATCGGTGATTCAGCATGAGCCGCTAGGATTTCACGACTATAACTGCCTGCAGATGAATGCTTTTGCTGTGATTTCTGACTCTGGTACGCTCCCGGAAGAGAGCAGCTTTTTCACCAGTGTGGGGCATCCATTCCCTGCCGTTTGCATCCGCACCTCGACCGAGCGCCCGGAAGCCCTTGATAAGGGTTGCTTCATCCTAGCTGGTATCGATGGAGATTCCCTGCTCCAGGCGGTCAATATTGCTGTGGAGATGAATCGGAAGGGTGACTATGGCATCCCTGTGTCGGACTATGTAGAGGAAAATGTTTCAACAAAAGTAGTGAAGATCATACAAAGTTATACTGGAGTCGTTGATAAGATGGTGTGGCGGAAGTCCTGAGAGTAAATCTGGTATTGATTTCCATAACATTATAAAGTACTGAATAGTATAGGATTTGTCTGAATAGGCAAGCTAAGGGAAACACTGATTAAATCTAACTCTGCGATTTAATCAGCGTTTCCTAAGGAGTGCTTATTCAGCTAGGATGAGGATTGCCCCTATGATAGGAGCCAAAAGATTTTGTGGTTTGGGTCGAAATGTATAATTGGCTGTCTGCGAAGATAATTTGTTTCCTTGCTTCGGGATGGTAATGTTAAAATTCGAAATGTAATGTATTGTAACTAAAAACTATAAAAGATCGCATATGATATTTCGATAGGAGATGTAGGCGATGAAAGACATTTTTGTCACAGGTGCAGCCGGATTTATTGGTGCCAATTTAATCAAGCGTTTATTGCAGAGTGAAGAGCCGCTTCATGTTATCGGGATTGATAACATGAACGATTACTATGATGTTTCCTTGAAAGAATATCGTCTGCAGGAGCTCGCAAAGGTGGCTGAGGCATCGGAAAGCCGGTGGACATTCATCCGTGGGAATATCGCAGACAAGGCACTGATGGAAGAAATCTTTGCAAAGTACAAGCCGTCGATCGTGGTGAATCTGGCAGCCCAGGCGGGAGTGCGGTATTCGATCACGAATCCGGATGTCTATATCGAATCGAATCTGCTCGGTTTCTATAATATTTTGGAGGCGTGCCGCCATTCGTATGATGGTGGTGCGCCAGGGGTGGAGCACTTGGTATATGCGTCTTCTTCGTCTGTCTATGGGGGGAACACGAAGGTGCCGTTCAGCACGGATGACAAGGTGGATCATCCGGTGTCTCTCTATGCAGCAACGAAGAAGTCGAATGAACTTCTGGCACATTGCTATGCGAAGCTGTACAACATCCCTTGTACGGGACTGCGTTTCTTTACGGTTTATGGTCCTGCTGGCCGTCCGGATATGGCGTACTTTGGGTTCACAAATAAACTCCTGGCAGGAAAAACGATTCAGATTTTCAATCATGGACATTGTGAAAGGGATTTCACGTATGTAGATGATATCGTTGAAGGCGTCGTCCGTGTCATGCAGAGGGCGCCAGAGAGAAAAAATGGAGCGGATGGACTTCCGATTCCGCCATATGCGGTGTATAACATCGGCGGCGGGCATCCGGTGAATTTGCTGGATTTTGTAGATATCTTACAGCAGGAGCTGGTACGGGCTGGCGTGCTTCCGGCGGATTATGATTTCGAGGCGCATAAGAAGCTCGTCCCGATGCAGTCCGGAGATGTACCTGTGACGTATGCGGATACGGAAGCACTGCAGAGGGATTATGGCTACTGCCCTACGACGACTTTGCGTGAAGGTCTTCGCAAGTTTGCTGAATGGTATAAGGCGTACTACATCAAATAAGATGTTGTACATAATTGGTAGACCTATTTCTAATAGAAAGGATTTGATTAAATGAATATTGCAGTAGCAGGTACAGGGTATGTGGGTTTGTCTTTGGCAACGCTTCTTTCGCAGCACAATCATGTGATGGCGGTGGATATCATTCCGGAAAAGGTGGATATGGTGAATCACAGAAAGTCGCCAATCCAGGATGATTACATTGAAAAGTACTTGGCGGAAAAAGATCTGGATCTCACGGCAACGATGGATGCGGAGGCTGCGTATAAGGATGCTGATTTCGTCATTATCGCGACGCCGACCAATTATGATTCCAAGAAGAATTTTTTCGATACCAGCTCTGTCGAAGCGGTCATCAAGCTGGTGATGAAGTATAACCCCAATGCCATCATGGTCATCAAGTCGACGATTCCCGTCGGCTATACGAAGAGCGTCCGCGAGAAGTTTGGTACGAAGAATATCATCTTTAGCCCGGAATTTCTGCGCGAAAGCAAGGCGCTCTATGATAACCTTTATCCGAGCCGCATCATCGTCGGGACAGACCCGACAGATGAGAAGCTGGTGAAGGCAGCGCATACCTTCGCGGGACTTCTCCAGGAAGGAGCCATTAAACAGGACATCCCGACACGGTTCATGGGATTTACGGAGGCGGAAGCGGTGAAGCTTTTCGCAAATACGTATCTGGCAATGCGTGTATCGTATTTCAATGAGCTGGATACCTATGCGGAGACGAAAGGCCTTAGTACGGCGGAGATTATCGATGGCATCTGTCTGGATCCACGAATCGGTGAATTCTATAACAATCCGTCTTTCGGTTATGGCGGCTATTGTCTCCCCAAAGATACCAAGCAGCTTCTGGCTAATTATGAGAACGTGCCGGAGAATCTGATCGAAGCGATCGTGAAGTCGAATCGGACGAGAAAGGACTATATCGCCGATAAGGTGCTGGAAATTGCTGGCTACTACCATGACAACAGTGAGTATGATCCGAGTCAGGAAGAGTCGATGACGATCGGCGTATATCGTTTGACGATGAAGTCGAATTCGGATAATTTCCGCCAGAGCAGCATCCAAGGCGTCATGAAACGCATCAAGGCGAAGGGCGCGCAGGTCATCATCTATGCACCGACG
>SKEO01001334.1_pt1 | contig 20078 bp, 9 predicted proteins | sample 4826801 | NCBI WGS metagenome assembly SKEO01 (sample SAMN11008807, study PRJNA524170) | human gut metagenome | biome: Human fecal sample; material: Feces; isolation source: fecal sample from pouch patient p3 | host: Homo sapiens | place: Israel: Tel-Aviv | collected 2016-02-25 | reverse complement strand
CTGCTGCAAACGGCCTCCGCGATCGCCCGCTGGCACCACGAACGCTGGGATGGGCGCGGCTACCCGGATGGGCTGAAGGGCGATGAGATCCCCATCAGCGCACAACTGGTCTCGCTGGCTGATGTGTACGATGCACTGACCAGCGAACGCTGCTACAAAAAAGCCTTCCCCCACGAAAAAGCCGTGCAGATGATCCTGAACAGCGAGTGCGGAGCGTTCAACCCGCTGCTGCTGCAGTGCCTGACAGATATTCAGGCTGACCTGAAAGAAGAATTACAGCAGCACAACTGAGCAATGAATGCAATAAAACAGGAGAACAAAAAGCCCAAATGAAACACAGAATCTCACGCCGTGCATTTCTGCGCGGCTGCACGCTGCTGGCGGCATCTGCTGCCGTCGGCAGTCTGACTTCCTGCGGCGGAACGAATGCGAAGGACAGCGGTCTTCCGCAGCTCATTGTGGGAAGTGATACCTATCCGCCCTATATTTATCTGAACAATGACGGCGTTCCCGCCGGGATCGACGTGGAGATCGCCACCGAAGCGTTCCGCCGCATGGGATATGCTGCCCGGTTTGAACCGATCGATTGGGAGCAAAAAACAGATCTGGTGGAAAGCGGTACCATCGACTGCATCTGGGGCTGCTTTTCCATGGATGGGCGCGAGGAGGTATACCGCTGGGCGGGACCCTACATGGTGAGCCGTCAGGTGGCTGCGGTGGATGCCGACAGCAGCATCCGGACACTCGGCGACCTTGCCGGAAAGACCATCGCCGTGCAGAGCACCGGCAAGCCGGAGGAGATCTTTCTCAGCGGCTCCGACCCGCGCATCCCGCAGACCGTCGAGGTGTTCAGCACCGAAGACCGCAGCGTGCAGTATGCGATGCTGGCCTGCGGCTATGTGGATGCCATCGCTGCCCATGAGACGGCCATCCTGCAATACATGAAGGACAATTCCGTGGAGTTCCGCATCCTCGAAGAACCGCTGCTGGTCACCGGTCTGGGCATCGCCTTTGCCAAAAACGACAGCCGCGGGCTGGACATCCAGCTGAACGCTGTTCTTGCGCAGATGCGCACAGACGGCACACTGGAGCAGATCCTTGGCAAGTATCTTGAACATGCTTCGCAGTATCTGGAGGTGGACACCATTGGCACGTAAAAACAAAACCATCTCAGATACCTGGAGATGGGGGCTCTATCTGATCATCGGCGTGCTTTTTATGGCCGGCGTCGTTTTTTTCTCGAGTTGGCAGGCACTGCGTGCAACGGAGGCTCGTTTCTGCCAGATCCTTGATTTTGTCAAATCCCAGTCCACCAGCTTTGAAAAGTACAACGATACGGTTGTGGCCAAAACGCTCCGCCGCACGGCGGTATCGGTGCATCAGCTGGCACAGGACCCTGCGCTCGACCTTTCCGACCCGCAATGCCTGAACAGGCAGGCAGAGCTGCTCTGGCTCACAGGTATTTCGGTTCTGTCTCCGGACGGTACGCTCCTGTGCGAATCCACAACGAACGGCATCGGCTATGCCCGGTTTGGGTCGCAGCTCAATACGGTTCTGGACGTTTTCTCTTACCCGCAAAAGACCTATCTGAAGCGGGTCCTGCTGGAGGATGGGTCTGCCGTGGATGTTGCGGCACACCGGGCAGAAAGCAAAGAGGTCATCCTGCTTGCCTACCGCTATACCCCGGCAGAATTTATAGAGGGAACGGCTTTGTCCATCCAGAGCGTACTGGACGGCTACTCGGTTGAGACCAGCGGCACATTGTTCATCGTGCAGAACAATCAGGTCATTGCCTCTAACCGCCCGGAGCTCATCGGGCAGGATGCTGCGGACAGTCCGCCGGTACGGGAGATCCGCAAAGCCGGGGCTGCCAAAACGCTGACCCATACCCACGATTGGAACGGCTCCGGCTGCTATGTTGGAATGTACTGCCACGGAAGGTCTTTCGATCTCTACGCGTATACGGATGAAAGATCCGTCTTCCGTGAATCGTTTCCGTTGATTTTGATGGCGCTGGCCGGTTACATCCTGCTTGTAATGGTCCTTCGGGTGCTGCGCAGACGCTCCGTGCAGGAGATGGAGCAGCAGAAGAAAGAGCAGGAGAAGAAGTATCAGGCTCAGCTGGAGGAACAGAACCGCAAACTGGAGATCGCACTCCAGCACGAGGGTGCGGCAAACCGTGCCAAGCGGGAGTTCCTGTTCAATATGAGCCACGATATTCGCACCCCCATGAACGCCATCATCGGCTTCACCTCGCTGGCTGCGACCCATATTGATAATAAGGAACAGGTGCTGGACTACCTGAAAAAGATCTCTACCTCCAGCCAGCATCTGCTTTCCCTCATCAATGATGTGCTGGATATGAGCCGCATCGAGAGCGGAAAAGTAAAAATTGAAGAGAAAGCGGTGCATCTGCCGGACCTCGTCCACGATGTGCGCTCCATCATCCAACCCGATGTTTCGGCAAAGCGGCTGTCGCTTTTCATCGATACCATGGACGTGGAGAACGAGGACATCATCACCGACCCGCTGCGGCTGAACCAGATCTTGCTGAACATTTTGTCCAACGCCATCAAGTTCACTCCCACAGGTGGTACGATCAGCATCCGCATTGCCCAGAAGAACGGTGCGCCCAAGGGCCGTGGTTGCTATGAGTTCCGCATCAAGGACAATGGCATTGGTATGAGCGAAGCGTTCCAGAAGCACATCTTTGAGGCGTTCAGCCGGGAAGAAAGCTCCACCGTCAGCGGCATTCAGGGTACCGGCCTGGGTATGTCCATCGCCAAGAACATTGTGGATATGATGGGCGGCACCATTGCGATCGAAAGTGAACCGGGCAAGGGCAGCGAATTCATCGTAGATCTCTGCTTCGCACTCAGCGGACAAAAGGTGGAGCCCAAGCAGCTCCCGCAGTTGGAAGGGCTGCGCGCATTGGTAGCAGACGACGATACCGACACCTGCCTGAGCGTCAGCACCATGCTGTCCAAGATCGGGATGCGGCCGGAGTGGACGATCTCCGGCCGGGAAGCGGTGATCCGCACCCGATACGCCATGGAGCAGGGCGACGAATTCAGCGTCTACATCATCGACTGGCTCATCCCCGATATGAACGGCATCGAGGTCGTGCGGCAGATCCGCAAGGTGATCGGGAAAAGCTGCCCTATCATCATTCTGACGGCCTACGATTGGACGGATATTGAAGAGGAAGCCCGCGCTGCCGGAGTGACCGCCTTCTGCGAAAAGCCGCTGTTCCTTTCCGAACTGCTCAGAGTGCTGGCAGAACCGTACGGTGCAGAGCCTGCCTGTAAGCCAGCGCAGCCAGATGCCTCCGAGCTCAAGAGAAAGAAACTTTTGCTGGTGGAGGACAATGCCTTGAACCGCGAGCTTGCACTGGAGATCCTGAAGGAAGCGGGCTTTGCGGTAGACACTGCTGAGGATGGCGAGATCGCTGTCCAGAAGATGAAGCAGGCGGCCCCCGGGCAGTACGATTTGATCTTAATGGACATTCAGATGCCCAAGATGGACGGTTACGAGGCAACGCGGCAGATCCGCGCCCTGCCGGATGCTGCAAAGGCAGGCATTCCCATCTTTGCAATGACGGCAAATGCCTTTGAAGAAGACCGTCAGAATGCATTGAAGGCCGGTATGGACGGCCACATTGCAAAGCCGCTGGATATTCCGCATCTGCTGCAGGTCCTTGCAGATGTACTGAAATCATAACGGCTGCCAGCCGACAAAAAACAAAAGCACCCGCAGCAGGCTTCGCAGAGGCTCTTGACCTCTGGAAGCGAATGCTGCGGGTGCTTTATTTCTTTTCTGTCTGACAGGCGTTTGGCTCACAAAATTTTGCGCAGCTCCTGCACGAGATCGCCGATCACGATGGGCTTGGACAAAAAGCCGTTCATGCCGCTTTCCAATGCGTTGCGGCGGTCCTCGTCGAAGGCGTTGGCGGTCATGGCAAGGATGGGGAGCTTTGCCCGGGCAGGGTCATCCAGTGCGCGGATCTTCCGGGTGGCGGTGTAGCCGTCCATCACCGGCATCTGCACATCCATCAGCACCAGATCATAGCTGCCCGGCGCTGCGGTGCTCACCTTTTCCACCGCCACTTCACCGTTTTCCGCCGTATCGACCCGGAAGCCGTACTCGCGCAGGATCTCCTGTGCGATCTCGCGGTTCAGCTCGTTGTCCTCTACCAGCAGGATGTGTCTGTCCTGGAAGTCGGCGTTCTTTTCCGGCAAAAGCTCCTGCGGCGCATCTGTCAGCTTCTGGCCGAGGGCGCGCATCAGAGTCTCGCGCAGGTCAGACAAGAACATGGGCTTGGAGCAGAAGGCAGTCACACCGGCGGCCTTTGCCTCTACCTCAATGTCAGACCAGTCGTAGGCCGTCAGGATGATAATGGGGGTATCGTCGTTCAGGCTGCGTATCTGGCGGGTGACCTCGATGCCGTTCATATCCGGCAGCCGCCAGTCGATGATATAGGCGTGGTAGACATCGCTCATCTCGATGGACTGCCGCGCGCGCAGCACCGCTTCCTTGCCGGAAAGGGTCCACTCCGCGCGCATTCCCACCTTGACCAGCATCTTTGTCACGCTGTCGCAGGTGTTGAAATCGTCGTCCACCACCAGAGCCTTCAGGCCTTCCAGCTCGGTGATCTTTTCCACCGGGCGGTGCTCTGTCTGCACCCGCAGCGGCACACGAATGATAAACTCGCTGCCCTTGCCCTGCGCTGTCTGCACCTCGATGGTGCCGCCCATCATATCCACGATGTTCTTGGTGATGGCCATGCCAAGGCCGGTGCCTTGGATACGGCTGACCGTGGAGGTGCGCTCCCGCTCAAACGGCTCAAAGATTTTTTTGGCAAATTCCGGGCTCATGCCGATGCCGTTGTCCTTGATGCGGAACTCGTACTGCCCGCAGCCGCGCACCTGCCCGGCAAGCTGGCGCACCCGCACCGAGACCGTGCCGCCCGCCGGGGTAAACTTGATGGCGTTGGACAGCAGGTTCAGCAGGATCTGGTTCAGCCGGGTCTTATCGCAGTAGACATCCTCGTCGGTCACATCCATCGCGTCCATATAAAGCTCCAGCTGTTTTGCGTAGATCTGCCCGCTGACGATGGTTTTCAGATCGTGCAGCACATCCGAAAGGTTGACTTCCACCTCTTCCAGATGGAGCTTTCCGCTTTCGATGCGGCTCATATCCAGCACATCGTTGATGAGCGAGAGCAGATGGTTGCTGGAAGCAAGGGTCTTGGCCAGATAATCCTTCACCCGCTCCTTGTCGTCGATATTGCTGATCGCCAGTGTGGTAAAGCCGATGATGGCGTTCATGGGGGTGCGGATGTCGTGGGACATATTGGAAAGGAAGGTGCTCTTGGCGCGGTTAGCAGTCTCGGCGGCGGCAACGGCATCCGAAAGCGCCTGATTCACCTGTTTGTCGGCGGTGCGGTCGGACATGACAAGGATGTATTTGGTCCTGCCCTCCACCTCGCTGCCTATGGCGATGTTATGGAACCAGCGGCGCTCTTTGGTTTCCAGATGCTCAAACTCGAGATCCCATTCCCGCTGCTGCCCGCTGAGAAGCCCATCCAGGAAGTTTTTGCCCTGCTCCGGGGCGCCCAGCTTGTCCAGAGCGAAGGCGTTTTGCCGAACTTCTCTCCACGGGATGCCCAGCAGCCGCTCAATGTTCGGGCTGACATAATCCACCTTGGAGGTCTCTGCGTCCAACATCAGGAAAACGTCGTCCACGTTCAGCGAGAGCTTCTGGAACAATTCATCCCGGTACAGGAGCTTGGTGTTCTTCTGACGCAGTGCGGCATGGCTTCTGCGCACAATGAGCAGAATGACCAGCACCGCAAGACCTGCGGCGATGCCCGCTACGATCTGTATCGTATGGAGCCACAGCTTATCCAGATTGGCATTGACAATGCTGACCGGCACAAGCCCCACCATCGTCCAGCTCTGGACAGCAGTACCCTCGTAAACCAGATAATAGCTGATGTCGCCCAGTTTGACCTTCATGTTTCCGCTGCTGCCCTGTGCAAAGGCATTGGACAGATCCAGGATCTGCGCCTCGGAAAGATCGGAATGGTCGCGCAGCATCGCAATGAAATTGTAAATGGTCTCCTTGCGGTTTACAGAATTGTCGATGACCACCCGCCCATCCGAGTAGATGACATAGTTGCTGGCATTGCCCTCAAAGGCAGAGCTGTCCAGCAACCGAAGCACCGCATCATTATAATAAGAGATGGCAATGGCATCGTAGGCAAAACCCCGGTAGCTGCCCTGCGTTTCGGGACAGATGAACGCCAGCATCTGGGGCTTGCCGGGAAGCGCCGTGTTCACGACGACATCCTCATCGTGAGCGAGCTTTTCGTCCAGATTGGTCTGCAGGCCAAGGTAGCCCGTTTTCCCGGTCACGGTCATGTAGTTGCCGTCATAGGTAAGAAAGTAGAATTCGGCAAACCCGGCCTCCTGCTGTGCCGCCCTGATATACGCCTGTATTTCAGCCTCATCCGAGGTACTTTCCAGAAAGCCGTTGTACAGATGCAGGTAGCTCACATTTTTGCGCACCAGCTCTTTCAGCATATTATTGGATTTATGCAGCACCTCTTCCAGATGCGAGGTACTTTCCTGATAGATGGTCTGGGACACAAACGAGATGTACCGAACGCTGAAACCTGCTATCAGCAAGACCAGAAGAAGGATGGCCGCAACAGGGAGCCACTTTTGCCGGGGATGGCAGTTTCGTTTGGATTCGTGCTTTTCGTCTTCCATCCCGCTCACCTCAGTGTCATGTAGTTTTCAGGCTCTGCAAGCGCTGCGCCGCCGCCGGAGAGATGATCGCGCCATCTGTTTTTTACCCATGTATCTCCGTCCAAAGACCTGCCGCTTTCGCTCGCAAGCAGCGCTTCCATCTGATTTTCCGCTGCCAGACAGGTCACGGTAACGGTGTCGTCGTCCCGGAGCGGCTGTCCGTTCCAGGTGATGCCAGTCAGGGTATAGCTGCCGCCTGCCTCTTTGACCTCCACGGCAATGCCGCTGACCACCGGCAGAGAGCCGCGGTTGAAGGGCACAAACCCGCCCTCGCAGCCCTCCACAAAGGCGCGGACGGTCTCCTTCAGCTCTGCGCCGGTCATGGTGCGCTGGCGGGACATCAGACCGTTGGGCATGATCATGGAAGCGGCCATTTTCCTGTTATAATCTGCCTGCAGCACACTGCCGGTAAAGCTGTTTGCGGTGGCAAGCAGCACATCGGTGCCATAAACGCCCCGCAGCGTGTTCGCCATAACGGAGAAGGAGGCGCTGCCGCCGTTTGCGTGGAAGACATTGGAGTAGCTCTTCCCGGAGGTCAGCACGATCTCGTCATCGGCAGGCGTTTCTTCGGCAAGAAGCTGGGCATTGAACGCACGATAAGCCTGCTGTGCCGTGTACTCGCCCGCGATCATTTTGGAGACAACGTCCTTGGAGACGGCAAAGAAATCGTTGGAGGCGATGCGGATATACATGTGGTTTTCTTCCACCACATCGCGCACATCCTTCATGCACTCGGTCAGGCGCAGGGGGACGTTCTGGCTGTAGCTCAGCAGGTCCTGTCCGTCGGCAACGATGCGGCTCTGCGCCTCCTCGGAGAGCATGACGTTCAGCACCTTCATGGCTTTTTCGCGGCGCGCGGTGTCCTGCTCGAGGTCACGGTTCAGAGCGATCTGGAAATACGGGGTGGTCATGATCCACTTTTCGCCGTTCTGGCCGAAGAAGGGCATAAATATCGTGTCGATGCCCTCATCCTGAAACATCTTGACACCGGCAGAGCTGCCAAAGTACATGGCAACTTCTCCGTTCCGGAACATCCCGGTCACATCGTCGTAATTCAACGCAAGATCGTCTGCCGTGAGGTGGGTATCCTGAATGAACTGCGCCATCCGCTCAAACGCCCCCGGCCACACGGTGTCGTCCAGACCCACCCGTGCGGTGCTGGCAGGGTCGCTGTAAGCAGTGCGCCACTTACGCCCATCAGTCGTGGTAAGCTCGGCAGCGGAAAGCCCCTGCAGCGTTTCCATGCAGGTGTAGTCGTAGGTATAATCGGCGGTAAAGCCGCGGATGCCCACCTTCTCAAACGCCTGACAGGCCGAAACGAAGCTCTCGTAATCGGTGGGCAGGGGGATACCGTACTGCTCAAAAAGGCTGCGGTTGACCACAAAGCCGTGGGCATCGGCGCAGACCGGCAGCCAGTTCACGCTGCCGTCCTCGTTTTTGAAGCTGTTGAGGTAGGTGTTGTACACAGCGCCCGCCTCGTTGGTCAAGGCAAGGTTCATCAGGCTGTCCTTCAAGGGAGCCGCATCGTGCAGCGAGAAGCGACAGCTGGTGATAATATCCGGCAGACCGCCGTTCTCCTCCAAAAACTTGTAAAAATCCAAATCGTTGTTTCCCACGATGAATTCAATATTTACATCCGGCAGCTGGGACTGGATATAGGGCGCATAGGTCTCGTACAGGCTTGTACTCCACAGATACACCTGAATGGTCTGGGCATCCTCCTGCTTTTCCACATTTTCGGCGGTTTTTGTTCCGCAGCCGGTCAGCACAGATAGACCTATCACCAATGCCGCAAATGCAGAAATAAGGCGGTGCAATGTTCTTTTGTTCATCAAATCGTTCTCCTCACAACTCTTGGGCAGCTGCCGTTCTGCGATCCCGAATACCACAAAAAAGCATCGATACAGCATGACAGAACTATAGGATTATATTACCACCGCCATGATGGATTTTCAATAAAATTTCATATATTGATTCATAAAAGCAGCGCGTGTCCGATTTCTTTGCGCCAGTCGATGCAGCTTTTTTGAACAGTATATATACCAACATATACAGTATGTAGTGCAACATTATAACAGAAGCATTTCAAGCGTTCATGCTTGTGAATACTGCTTATGTTCTATTATTATCCCTTGACAAAAAGGCAGCTTTGGCCAGTTGGGTTATTTTGCTCCCCGTGGCCCGAGCAGGCCCTGCGGGCCAACATCCACTGCCAGATCTCGCTGGCTCTCAACCGCATCTACACCGAGTGGTACCCCAGCAAGGGCTACAGTTTCAACATCACCAACTCCACCAGCTACGACCAATACTACGTCCATGGCCGGACGGTGTTCGACGTCATGGTGCGGCTGACGGACGACATCTTCAATACCTATATCCGCAAGACCGGCACCGTGAACCCCTACTACGCCGAGTACTGCGACGGAAAATCCGTCACCTGCCCCGGCCTCAAGCAGTGGGGGACAGTCACTCTGGCCAATCAGGGCCGCAATGCACTGAGCATCCTCAAATACTACTATGGCAACAACATCGAGATCATCCGCACCAACAACATCCAGTCCATCCCCCAGAGCTACCCCGGAAGCCCTCTGCGGCAGGGCAGCACCGGAGCGGCGGTGTTCACCCTGCAGCGGCAGCTCAACCGCATCACCAAAGACTACCCCTTCCTCGGCCTGCTGACGGTGGACGGCATCTTCGGCCGCAAGATGACCGAGACTGTCAAAAAGTTCCAGAGGCAGTTCAACCTCACCGCCGACGGCGTGGTGGGCCGCAGCACCTGGTATAAGATCAGCTATATCTATGTCTCGGTGAAGGACCTCGCCGAGCTGACCAGTGAAGGCGAGACATTCAGCGGCACCCTCCCGGACGGCCCATGGAACTTCGGCAGCAGCGTCCTTAAACAGGGCTCCACCGGCAGCGAGGTAGAGCAGGTGCAGTTCTGGCTGAGTACGCTGGCTCAGTATGAGAGCCGCATCCCCTCTGTCACAGTGGACGGCATCTACGGCAGCGGCACAGCGGCGGCTGTCCGGGCGTTCCAGCGGCTCTACGGCCTGACGGTGGACGGCATCGTGGGCCTCACCACATGGACCGAGCTGTACGACCAGTTCCGCAGCATCCAGTCCGACAACGGCACCCCCAACGCCTACCCCGGCACCGCCCTGCGTCAGGGCAGTAGCGGCCAGAACGTCCGGCTGGTGCAGTTCTGGCTGAAGATCGCACGGACGGTCTATTCCAGTCTCAACAACATCACCGTGGACGGCATCTTCGGCTCGTCTACCGCAGCGGCCGTGCGGCGGTTCCAGACCTACTTCGGCCTCACCAGCGACGGCGTCGTGGGCCGGACGACATGGAACAAGCTCTACGAAGTCTACAACGACATTGCCAACCGCCTGCTTTCGCCCAGCCTGCGGCCCGGCGAGTACCCGGGCGTGCTGCGCAATGGCTCCACCGGCACCGCCGTCCGGGAGCTGCAATTCTACCTCTACCTCATGAGCGCCTACCAGAGCAGCATCCCCTCTGTCTCCATCGACGGCCGTTTCGGCGCGGCCACCGAGGCCGCCGTGCGGGCCTACCAGCGGTTCGCCGGGCTGACGGTGGACGGCATCGTAGGACGGAAGACATGGGATTCGCTCTACGGCAAAGCGTCGGCCCTCCGCTCGTCCGGGCCGGTGGTCACCCTCAAGCGTCTCCCCTACCCCGGCACGCCGCTCACCGTCGGCACCGACAGCAGCGCCGTGCTCTACTACACCCTGCTTTTGCAGCGCATCGCCTACTACTACGACAGTGTAGCGTCCCCCGCGCTTTCCAGACAGTACACACAGGAGACCGCGGACGCCACCGCCAGCGCGCAGGAGCTTCTGGGCCTGCCCGCCACCGGCGTGGCAGACGCCGAAACGTGGACAGCCGTGGAAGCCCTGAGCTTACAGCTGGCGGCCTTCACCCCCAACCCCGACCGGCATCCCGAGCAGGGGCCGGACTACCCGGACCGGGCCATGAAGGAGGGCAGCGCAGGGCCTGACGTCAGCCTCATCGAGGGCTGGCTCAATGACCGCTCCCAGCTCTACTGCGAGGAGGACTACGTCGCCGACAACGCTGTCTTCGGCCCGGAGGACACCGCCGCCGTAAAAGACACGCAGCAGCGGGCGGGCCTTGAGCCGAACGGCGTCGTGGACCGGCCCACCTGGGCCGCACTCCGCGCCCAGAGCCATACTGCCTGCGACAGCTGCACCGAGGAGGGATGAGAGATGGCACGCTTACTGGTCTATGACGCCTACGAGAACAGAGTCTACACCTATTCGAGCCTGCGCGAGAACGACCCCATGCCCTACAGCACCGGCAGGACTCTGACCGTGCGGGAGTTCCGGGGCAAATCGAACAGCCCGGTGCTCTGGACGACCATCGCGGCAATGGAAGCGTGGAACCTCACCCGCCGCAAATACGGCAGGGGCATCCCGGTGGGATACGCCTTCCGCCGCATCTGGGAGGGAGGCCACGGCACCCGCAGCCAGCACTATGCCGGCGTGGCCTTCGACGTGGGGCAGAGTCTCAGCCAGACCCAGCGCACCGCCATCTACAACGCCGCCCGCTCCACCGGGGCGTGGGGCTATGTCGAGCCGCTGAGCCAGACCCCCACATGGGTCCACTTCGACCGGCGCTACGGCACACCCGCCTGCAGAGGTACCACGGCAGGCTACCCCACCCTCCGCCGGGGCAGCCGGGGCTGCTACGTCATGCTCCTCCAGGACGCCCTCTCGACGCTGGGCTATCAGACCGGGAACCGCATCGACGGCATCTTCGGCAGCCGGACGGAAGAAGCACTCAAGGGCTACCAGCGGCGCACCAGCCTGCGCGTCGACGGCGTCTGCGGCTGCAACAGCTGGAAAAAGATCTCCACCGCCGTGCTGGGCGTGGGACGAACCAAGACGACTATTGACTGAACTTTTTGCAGACAAAATGGGAGCCCCCGGCAGTGCCGGGGGCTCCCATACTTCACTCCTCCACCACAACATCCTCGCTGAGCACCTGTCCGATGGGCTTTGCAATGCACAGATCGGCTTCGGCGTCCGCATTCGTGGGCTGCATATTGATGACCACGAGGTGGTCGCCCCGGAAGTAACGGATGAGTCCCGCCGCCGGGTAGACCACAAGGCTGGTACCGCCGATGATAAGGGTATCAGCGCGGCGGATGGCCGAGACGGCGCCGGACAACACCTGCTCATCCAGCCCCTCTTCGTAGAGGACGACGTCCGGCTTGATGATACCGCCGCATCCGGGGCAGCGCGGCACACCGGTGCTGTTGGCGATGAAGTCCACATCGTAGAACGCGCCGCACTTGACGCAGTAGTTGCGCAGGGTGCTGCCGTGGAGCTCGTACACCGTCTTGGAGCCTGCCGCCTGATGGAGGCCGTCGATGTTCTGGGTGATAACGGCTTTCAGCCTGCCCTCCCGCTCGAGCTTCGCCAGACGCAGATGCGCCGCGTTGGGCTTTGCTCCCTTGACGATGAGCTTATCGCGGTAGAAGCGGTAGAACTCCTCGGGGCGCTCTTCCCAGAAGGTGTGACTCAAGATCGTCTCGGGCGGGTAATCGTATTTTTGATGGTAGAGGCCGTCCACACTGCGGAAGTCCGGGATGCCGCTCTCGGTGGACACGCCCGCACCGCCGAAAAAGACGATGTTCTGGCTCTGCGAAATGATTTTTTCCAACTTTTCAACCATATTCAACACCTCTTTTGTATCTATCGACGGAAATCAGTGCAAAATTTTATGGATTTTGCATTTTGTTTTTCACATTTCAACGGTCATTTTCCGCAAACATCTGCCCCAGATGTACGAAAATATCCTGCGGGAGCATCCCGTACTCGCCTTTTTGGCGGGCGGCACGATCAGCGGCGGCACCGTGGAGCCAGACCGCACAGGCGGCGGCTTCGCAGGCGGACAAACCACAGGCCAGCAGGGCCGACATCATACCGGCCAGCACATCGCCGCTCCCGCCCCGGGCAAGACCGGGATTGCCGGTGGGGTTGACGCAGACGCGGCCATCCGGGGCGGCGACCACGGTCCGCGCCCCTTTCAGCACCACCACCGCATTCCACTGAGCGGCATACCGCCGGGCGACGCCCTCCCGGTCGGCCTGAACGGCCTCCACCGAAAGCCCCGTCAGCCGGGACATCTCCCCCGGGTGGGGCGTCAAGATCAGCTCTTTGGCCGGGCGCGGCAGTTCCTCACCCGCGTTCATGAGGCTGGCGGCGGCGTTGAGGCCATCGGCATCCAGCACCGCACTGCCCGAAAAGCCGGTGAGCAGCTTCTTCACCAGCGTCCGCGTCTCGGCGGCGCGGGCCGTGCTCTGGGCAAGATAGCCCAGTCCCGGCCCGATGAGCAGGACGGTGGCCTTCTGCCGGAGGATGCGGGGGATGCTCTGGGGGGAGATGCCCCCTTCTGCCCCCGGCTCACAGGGGCAGAGACAGCATTCCGGCAGGCGCGCCGACACCGCCGCCAACACCGGCTCGACGCTTGCCAGTGTGACGATGCCTGCGCCGGTGCGCAGAGCGCCCTCGACGGTCAGCGACGCCGCACCGCGGTAGCAGGCGCTTCCCGCCACAGCCAACACCGCGCCGAAGCTGCCCTTGTTGCTCTCCCTCGGGCGTTTTGGAATGTGTGACCAGACAGATTCAGCCGTAATTTCGGATGTCATGCTCACGCCTCCCCCTGAATGCAGCGCCTTATCTCTTTTTCCACGTCCTGCACCTCTTCGTGGAACATCCGGGCCGAGACGCGGAGGGCGCCGTGGCCCAGAATGATGACCTGCTCCATGCCGTCGGAGGTCGCCACCCGGACCCGGCGGTTTTTGCCGATCTCGTGGGTGACGCGCTCGATGAACATATCCGCCGTCTCGGCCTCTTTGGTGTAGACGACGTGGATGTTGTGGTACTGCTCGATGCTGCCGGGACTGCCCGGCACACGGTAGGCATCGAACACGAGGATGAGGACGCACTTCTTGAAGCCCTGATAGTTGCAGAGAATGTCCATCAGCCGGTGGCGGGCGGCGTCGAGGCTCTCCTTGGAGAGGGCGTTCAGCTCGTCCCACGCAAAGATGATGTTGTAGCCATCCACCAGCAGGTATTCGGGGGCGATCTCCCACTGCTCGGCGGCGAAATCGGGCCGCTCCCGCTTCTGCACCGGGCGGAACGCCGCCAACGGATCCCGTTTGATGGGGCCGTAGGTGCGCTCAAAAATTTTCAGCAGTTCGGCGTCCTCTTCCAGCGTAGCGCGGTAAGCCGCCATCCGGCGGGGACGGGCCGCGGTCTCTTCTGCTGCCGGGGCGGTGTGGCCCCAGCCGCTGTCCACGTGCATATGGCTGCGCACCTGCTCCCACGGCACCACAAAGCCCGCGCCGTGGGAGCAGAACACCGAGTCAGCGGGGTTGTCCAGGTCGTGTTCCGGCTCATAGCCCACCGCCTCGATGACCTCCGCCGCGTTGTGGCAGGGGCGGTAGCCGTCCAGCGTCAGGTTCAGGTGTCCCCTGCCCCGGGTGTAGCTGACCACCTCCATGGGGTAGCTGCGCATGGCAGCCACCGGTGCAAAACCGGTGAGGGCGGCGGTCTGGCCGTCCGGTGCCGTCTCGGGCGGGTCAAAGCTGCCCTCCATCCGCTGGACGTCGCTCATGGCGCGGCCAATGTTCTCCGCAGGCACTTCCAGCCGGAAGGAATACCACGGCTCGAGGAGCTGGGTCTTTTTGATTTGGTTTGCCATCATGAGGCCCTGCCGCACGGCGCGGTAGGTGGCCTGCCGGAAGTCGCCGCCCTCGGTATGCTTGAGATGGGCGCGGCCCGCGATGAGGGTGATCTTCATATCCGTCAGCGGCGCGCCGATGAGGACGCCGAGGTGCTGCTTTTCTTCCAGATGGGTCAGCACGAGGCGCTGCCAGTTTTTGTCCAGCTCTTCCTCCCGGCAGTCGGCGGCGAACTGCATCCCGCTGCCCCGGGGCAGCGGCTCGAGCTTCAGATGCACCTCGGCATAGTGGCGCAGAGGCTCATAATGGCCCACGCCCTCGATGGCCTCGGTGATGGTTTCCTTATATAATATGCCGCCGGAGTCGAACTCCACGTCCAGCCCGTACCGCTCGGCCAGCAGGCTCTTGAGCACCTCAAGCTGAATCTCGCCCATGAGCTGGACGTGTATCTCGCCCAGCGTCTCGTTCCAGACGACATGGAGCTGAGGTTCTTCCTCTTCCAGACGGTGGAGCTTGCCCAATGCGGCATGAGCATCCGCGCCCTCGGGCAGACACACCCGATAGCTCAGGACAGGCTCCAGCACCGGGAGGTCACTGTCCCGCTCGGCCCCGAGGCCGGTGCCGGGCTTCGCCCGGGTCAGTCCGGTGACGGCGCAGACCTGCCCCGGGCCGATGGCCTCTGCCAGCGTATATTTTGCGCCGGAGTAAAGCCGCAGCTGGTTGGCCTTTTCGGCCCAGGGCTCGCCGTCCGCTTCGCCGGTGAGCTGGGCTTTGACTTTCAGCTCACCGCCGGTGACGCGCAGCCAGGTCAGCCGCTCGCCCCGCTCATCCTGCGAGACTTTGAACACCCGCGCGCCGAAAGCTTCCAGCGCCGGGGCGGCGCGGGTGTATTCGTCGAGGCCGGCCAGCAGCTCGTCCACACCCTGTAAGCCGCCGGCATTCTCCCTCTGCAGGGCCACGCCAAACCAGCAGGGAAAGACGTGCCGCCGGGCGACGGCCGGGATGATGTCCTCCGCCGTCAGGCTGCCCGCGTCCAGCATCTTTTCCATCAGGCGCTCGTCGCAGAGGGCCAGTGCCTCGTCCCGTTCGGCCTGCTCTGCGCCGAAATCCACGAAGCCCTCGCCCAGACGGTGGGAAAGCTGGCTCAGCAGCGCCTCTTTGCCCGGGCCGGGCAGGTCCATTTTATTGATGAACACGAAGGTCGGGATATGATACCGCCGCAGCAGACGCCAGAGCGTCTCGGTATGGCTCTGGACGCCGTCGGTGCCGCTGATGACCAGCACTGCGTAGTCGAGCACCTGCAACGTGCGCTCCGTCTCGGTGGAAAAGTCCACATGGCCGGGGGTGTCCAGCAGGGTGATATTCGTACTTCCCGTTTTCAGCAGGGCCTGCTTGGAAAAGATGGTGATCCCACGCGCCTTTTCCAGCGTGTCGGTGTCGAGGAAGGCATCTTTGTTATCCACCCGGCCCAGCTTGCGGATGCTGCCCGCGCGGTAGAGCATCGCCTCGGAGAGGGTGGTCTTGCCGGAGTCTACATGGGCAAGGATGCCCACCACCAGCTGTTTTTCGCTTTTTTCTGCCATGTCCGCCGCCCTCACGCTGCGCCTGCGATGAGGCCGATGATGAGCAGCGCCCCGCCCAGGATGAGATTCGAGAGCATGCTGCAATAGGTGCGCTCTTCCGGTTCCAGCTCCTCGAAGGAGACGATGCGCTCATCGGCAAAGTCCACGATGGACTTGGTGGAGTGGAACTTCTTCTTTTTGCCCATATCCTTAAACTCTTCGCCCAGATGATGGATGGTCACACCGTCCAGACGGAGGTAGTTCACCCACGCCCACGCCAGCAGCACGACGCCCAGCAGCAGGGCCGGGGCCTGCCACATGGTAAACGTGCCGTCGCTGACGTAGCGGTCCCACAGCAGCATCAGCACGGCCACCACCGACACCCGGGTGACGGATTTATACAGAATGGGGCGGAACATATATTTTTGATACATCGAAACCAGCTTTTTCATCCGTGTACTCCTTAATACAGGGTTCATTCAGTAGTATTGTAGCATGATTTTATGAAAAAAGATAGCCGCTTTGCGTTTTCCAACTTTCGTTGTATCCATCCATCATCTTGTAAAGGTATGACTTCTTTTCATTCTTTACCGTTTTTTGCCGCCATATTTCAGAAAAAAGCATCCGTTACCATTTTGTTTCTATTTCAGCGCCGTATGTCATTGACTTCTTTTGCCCACAATGTTAGAATACGAAAGGTGCGGTCCCGGGCGCTTTGTGCGTTTTTGGCACCCGGAGCGCGCCGTTTTTTGCATTTAGGATAGGAAAAAAGGAAAATAATATCTCGGAGGAGCGTATCTCAATGAACATCGATTTTGAGTCCCGCAACATCACCCGCCGCAGCTTCCTGAAGGGCGCAGGCGTCGTGGGTGCCGCCGGCCTGCTGTCCGCCTGCGGCGGCAGCAAGTCCAACAACTCCGGCAGCACGGCCGCTTCCGGCGCACAGGCCCCCAACTCCACCGGTGCCACCCCCCTCAAGGAGTACATCTCCTGGGAGTCTGCCAACCGTGAGATCGAGAGCTGGAACCTGCTGTACAGCCAGACCCTCACCGACGCCAACGTCGTCACCAACCTGTGGGACGGCCTGATGAGCTTCGACTGCTACGGCAAGCTGGTGCCCGCCATCGCCACGAGCTGGGAGGCCAACGAGGACTCCACCGTCTGGACCTTCCACCTGCGCGACGATGTGGACTGGGTGGACTGCAACGGCGAGGTGAAGGAGCACATCACCGCCACCGATTTTCTGGTCGGTCTGGAGTGGGTGCTGAACGCCTCCAAGAACGAGGCCAACAACACCTCCATGCCCACCCTGTACATCGTGGGCGCTGAGGAGTACTACGAGAAGACCAAGGATATGGGTGCTGCTGCCGCCGACCTGCACTATCAGGATATGCTGGACGCAGGCGTGGGCATCGAGGCTCCCGACGACTACACTCTGGTGTTCACCTGCAAGGACCCCTGCCCCTACTTTGATACCGTGGCCTCCTACACCAGCTTCTACCCCGCCTCTCAGGCGCTGATCGACGAGCTGGGCATCGAGACCTTCCGTGGCTGCGACAACACCAACATGTGGTACTGCGGCCCCTATATCGTCGAGGAGTATATCCAGGGCAACACCAAGAGCTATATCCCCAACCCCCACTACTACAATGCTGCCAACGTCAGCCGCTTCGAGCGTATGACCGTGACCATGATCTCCGATCAGGCCATCGCATTCCAGCTCTACCAGAACCGCGAGCTGGACGAGATGGACCTGAACGAGAGCACCATCACCACCATCACCTCCGACCCCAACAACGAGTACAACAGCCAGCTCTGTGAGAAGCGCGCCCGCCCCACTGCCTACGCCATGCACTTCAACTACCAGAAGAACAACGCCGACGGCACCCCCGATGTGAACTGGAACAAGGCCATCGCCAACACCGCTTTCCGTCAGTGCTTCTACCGCGGCCTGAACCTGAAGGCATGGTTCTCCCGCTACAACAAGATCAACCCCCTGAAGTGCGAGAACGACTACTACACCATGAAGGGCCTGTGCTACAACACGCAGGGCGTTGAGTACACCACTCTGGTGGCCAAGGAGATGGGCTTCGACGCTGAGAAGTACGATGGCGAGACCATGATCCGCCTGCGCGCCAACGGCGGCGACATCTCCGCCCTGAAGAAGCAGGCCATGGAGGAGCTGAGCGCCATCGGCGTCACCTTCCCCGTCAAGGCCACCTACTTCATCATCGCCAGCAGCACCTCTGCACTGGACAACGCCACCATCCTCAAGCAGTGCTTCTCCGACAGCTTCGGCGACGACTTCATCAAGCTGGACGTCCAGACCTACGTTTCCAGCCTGACTCAGGAGGTCCGCACTCCCCAGCTCCAGAGCTTTGTCATCAACGGCTGGAGCGCCGACTTCGGCGACCCTGTCAACTTCCTCGGTCAGGAGACCCTCCACGACGACAATGCCTACTACGCACACTACTGCTCCAACATCGCCCGGGTGGCTGAGGCTCCTGCTGACTACCAGAAGGACCTGATGGATGCTTTCGAGCAGTACACCGATCTGGTCAATGCCGCCAACGCCATCGTCAACGACACCGACGCCCGCTACGAGGCCTTCGCCAAGGCTGAGGCCTATCTGCTGGAGAACGTGCTGGTCAGCCCCGCCTACTACGACATCGCATGGTCTCTGACCCACGCCAACGAGTACAGCAAGATCAACGCCATGTACGGCGGCTGCAACTACAAGGCTGTCAACTGGGAGACTTCCGAGGAAGCCTACACCACCGTCCAGTACGAGCAGTTTGCCAAGGCTTTCGACGCTGCTATTCAGGGCTAAGCAGACACAAAAGTCATTCCATTTCAGCCGTCACATGAAATCTTTTCATTTTTATGTGTTGGCCGAATCAATAAGATTCAATCCGTGCCAGCGTTGTTTTTCTTGACTTCCCGCCTGTGGGATGATAGAATATTTGCAATCGATACGGGTTCTGCAAGGGCGCAGAAACAGATCCATAAAATCTGTCTCTGCGCCCTTTTTGTACCCTTTTGAAGCCGGGTTCATGGCCAGAGTGCGCCGGACAGGCGAGGATTTTTGCCCACAGACAAGGCGATTTTCCGCAGCGATCCTGACGGATTGCAAGGGAGAGCAACGCAGTATGTGAGCAAAAAGACCGTTCAGACGGTGTACAATGGTTATGAAGACGGCTCCCAGACCTTGTGGGAAGGTAAAGTAGTATGGACAGGATAGGGATTTGGGGAACGCAGAGCCGTACCAGTCATTACAGGAGGGAAAGAATATGTACCACGATTTTGAGTCTTACACCATCACCCGCCGCAGCTTCCTCAAGGGTGCCGGCGCTGTTGGCGCAGCCGGTCTGCTGGCTGCCTGCGGCGGCTCTTCTTCCGGCACCGCAGCCAGCGCTTCGTCGGCTTCTTCCGGTGCAGCTGCTTCCGGCAAGGGCCTGAGCGAGCTGTTTACTTACGAGACTTCTGGCCGTGAGATCGAGAGCTGGAATATCCTCTACAGCCAGCAGGCCATCGACTTCAACGTGACGACCAACATCATCGACGGTCTTATCAGCTTCGACAACTACGGCAAGCCGGTGCCGGCTCTGGCTAAGAGCTGGGAGCACAACGAGGACTCCACTGTCTGGACCTTCCACCTCCGTGACGATGTGGACTGGGTGGACATGAACGGCGAGGTGCAGGACCACCTGACCAGCAAAGACTTCCTCGTAGGCTTCGAGTGGGTGCTGAATGCAAAGAAGAATCAGGCCGCCAACACCTCCATGCCCTCCACCACCGTCGTGGGCGCAGCCGATTACTACGACAAGACCTATGCGATGGACGACGCAGCCGCCGCGGCCCTGACCTACGACGATATGCTGGCCGCCGGCGTCGGCATCGACGCACCGGACGACTACACCGTCGTCTTTTCCTGCCTGAACCCCTGCCCCTACTTCGCCACCGTGGCGTCCTACG
>SKEO01001324.1_pt1 | contig 20205 bp, 18 predicted proteins | sample 4826801 | NCBI WGS metagenome assembly SKEO01 (sample SAMN11008807, study PRJNA524170) | human gut metagenome | biome: Human fecal sample; material: Feces; isolation source: fecal sample from pouch patient p3 | host: Homo sapiens | place: Israel: Tel-Aviv | collected 2016-02-25 | reverse complement strand
TGGCATCAATTTGTCAAAAGGAGAGTATGATTATGACCTATTCGCAGCAAGTACAGAATATGTGCCCGATCACCAAAGGTCCTAAGCATGGTCCGGCTCCCATCCCCGAAGAGGGCGCATGGGTCAAGGCCTATGAGATCAAGGACATCAGCGGCTACACCCATGGTGTGGGCTGGTGCGCACCTCAGCAGGGTACCTGCAAGCTGTCTCTGAACATCAAGGACGGCGTCATCGAGGAGGCTCTGGTGGAGACCATCGGCTGCTCCGGCATGACCCACTCTGCTGCTATGGCAGGCGAGATCCTGCCCGGCAAGACCATTCTGGAAGCTCTGAACACCGACCTGGTGTGCGACGCCATCAACGTTGCAATGCGTGAGCTGTTCCTGCAGATCGTCTACGGCCGCCGCCAGACCGCTTTCTCTGAGGACGGTCTGCCCATCGGCGCAGGTCTGGACGACCTGGGCAAGGGCCTGCGCTCCATGACCGGCACCATCTTCTCCACCAAGGAGAAGGGCGTCCGCTATCTGGAGCTGACCGAGGGCTACATCAACAAGCTGGCTGTGGATGCCAACGATGAGGTCATCGGCTATCAGTTCGTCAAGCTGGGCAAGATGATGGAGGATATCCGTCACGGCAAGACCCCCAACGAGGCTTACGAGAAGAACGTGGGTACTTACGGCCGCTTCAGCAAGGAGCAGGGCGCTGTCAAGTACATCGACCCGCGTGAGGAATAAGAGAGGAGGAACAACTCATGGCAACTTTTGAATCTATGGATCGCCGCATGCCGAAGATCGAGGCATGCCTGAAGGCCAACGGCCTCGAGTCTCTGGACGCCTGCAACGAGATGCTCCTCGCTAAGGGCATCGACTGCGACAAGATCGTCCGCGGTGTGCAGCCCATCTGCTTTGATAACGCTGTCTGGGCTTACACCCTGGGCACCGCCATCGCTGTGAAGCGCGGCCTGACTGACGCAGCCGAGTGCGCTGCCGCCATCGGTGAGGGCCTGGAGGCTTTCACCATCCCCGGTTCTGTCGCTGAGCAGCGTCAGGTCGGTCTGGGCCACGGCAACCTGGGCGCTCGTCTGCTGAGCGAGGACACCACCTGCTTCGCTTTCCTGGCAGGCCACGAGTCCTTTGCTGCTGCTGAGGGTGCTATCGGTATCGCCCGCACCGCAAACAAGGTCCGCAAGACCCCCCTGCGTGTTATCCTGAACGGCCTGGGCAAGGACGCAGCTTACATCATTTCCCGTATCAACGGCTTCACCTATGTGCAGACCGAGTACGACATCCCCACCCAGACCCTGAAGGTCGTCAAGGAGATCCCCTTCTCCGAGGGTGAGCGCGCAGCCGTCAAGTGCTACGGCGCTAACGATGTCATGGAGGGCGTTGCCATCATGAAGAAGGAGGACGTCCAGTGCTCCATCACCGGCAACTCCACCAACCCCGTCCGCTTCCAGCACCTGGTTGCAGGCACCTATAAGAAGTGGGCCATCGAGAACGGCAAGAAGTACTTCTCCGTCGCTTCCGGCGGCGGCACGGGCCGTACCCTGCACCCCGATAACGTGGCAGCAGGCCCCGCCAGCTACGGCCTGACCGACTCTCTGGGCCGCGTGCACGGTGATGCTCAGTTCGCTGGCTCTTCCTCCGTGCCCGCTCACGTTGAGATGATGGGTCTGATCGGCATGGGCAACAACCCCATGGTCGGCGCTACCGTTGCATGCGCTGTTGCTGCAGCTCAGGCCAACGCCTAAGTTTCTGTTTTAGTTCGGCAGAGGGGAAGCTGCGTTCCGAATGCGGAGCTTCCCCTTTTTATGCTGATAGATGTTCGTCTGAACAAACCACGAAGCAAACACAAGAAGAAGAAAGGAAAATCCAATCATGAGAAAACGCATTGCTGCGTTTGCACTGGCATCCGTCATGGCCCTGAGCCTGTTCGGCTGCGGCGCAAAGAGCAACTCCGCCTCCTCTGCTGCAGGTGTCTCCGGTGACTTTACCGGCACCGCAAAGGGCATGGGCGGCGACGTGACCGTCACCCTGACCCTGACTGACAGCAAGATCACCGGCTGCACCGCTGAGGGCAAGGATGAGACCCCCGGCATCGGCACCATGGCTCTGGAGCAGCTGCCCGGCGCAATTGCCGAGAGCGGCAGCATTGCCGTGGACGGCGTGGCCACTGCAACCATCACCTCCGACGCCATCAAGGAGGCTGCCGCAGCCGCTCTGACCGCTGCCGGCCTGAACGCTGACGACTACAAGACCGCTGTCGAGGCTGAGAACACCAAGGCTGAGGACTCCACCATTGACGCAGATGTTGCCATTGTGGGCGCAGGCGGCGCAGGCATGACTGCTGCCATCACCGCTGCTGCTGAGGGCAAGAGCGTTGTCATCCTGGAGAGCCAGCCCATGGTGGGCGGCAACTCCGTGCGCGCTACCGGCGGCATGAACGCCGGCAAGACCGTGTACCAGGACGAGAACGAGTTCGGCGAGTCTGCAGGCGTGGAAAAGACCCTGAAGACTGCTGCTGAAAAGTACGCCGACAACGCTATCATCACCGCCCTGGCCAAGACCGTTTCTGAGCAGTGGGCTGCCTACCAGGCTGACCCCAAGGGCTACTTCGACAGCGTGGAGCTGATGGAGCTGGACACCATGATCGGCGGCAAGGGTCTGAATAACCCTGAGCTGGTGGAGACTCTGTGCTCCAACAGTGCCGACGCCATCGACTGGCTGGACGAGCACGGCATCACTCTGCACAGCGTGTCCAGCTTCGGCGGCGCATCCGTCAAGCGCATCCATCGCCCCGTGGACGGCGACGGCAAGACCGTTTCCGTCGGTTCTTACATGATCCCCCTGCTGCAGGAGAACTGCGACAAGGCTGGTGTGCAGACTCTGCTGAACACCACCGCTACCGAGATCCTGACCGATGCCAACGGCGCTGCTGTGGGCGTGAAGGCTACCGGTGCTTCCGGTGAGACCGTCACCGTCAATGCCAAGGCTGTTGTGCTGGCTACCGGCGGTTTCGGCGCAAACCTGGACATGGTCGTTGAGTACAAGCCTGAGCTGAAGGGCTTCATGACCACCAACGCTGCCGGCGCTCAGGGCCAGGGCATTGAGATGGCAACCGCCATCGGTGCCGACACCGTGGATATGGATCAGATCCAGATCCACCCCACCGTGGAAGCCAACACCGCTGCCCTGATCACCGAGGGCCTGCGCGGCGACGGTGCCGTGCTGATCAACGCCGAGGGCAAGCGCTTCATCGACGAAGTGGGTACCCGTGACGTGGTCTCCGCAGCCGAGATCGCACAGACCGGCAGCTACAGCTGGCTGGTGGTCGATCAGGCTATGGTCGATGCTTCCAGCGTCATCCAGGGCTACATCAAGAAGGGCTACACCGTGACCGGTGAGACCTACGAGGAACTGGGCAAGGCCATGGGCGTCGATGAGACTGCTTTTGCCGAGACCATGAACACCTGGAATGGCTACGTTGAGGCCAAGAACGACCCCGACTTCGGCCGTACCAGCTTCGCCAACCCCCTGAACACCGCTCCGTACTACGCCATCAAGGTCACCGCTGGTGTGCATCACACCATGGGCGGCCTGAAGATCAACACCAACACTGAGGTGCTGAAGGCTGACGGCAGCGTGATCCCCGGTCTGTTCGCAGCCGGTGAGGTCACCGGCGGTGTGCACGGTGCAAACCGTCTGGGCGGCAACGCTGTGGCTGACTTCACCGTCTTTGGTCGCATTGCAGGTGCTGCTGCCAGCAAGTACGCTGCATGAGCGTGACCCAAAAAACTGACGCAGCTTCCGGCAAAAAGCGCTGGAAGCCGTGGCAGAAGAACCTGATCTTTGCTCTGGTGGTGCTGGCCGTGGCAGCGGCGCTGTACTTTGGTTGGCGCGCGGCCTGCGGCAGCAAGGGCACGGGTCTGGAAGCGGTCGTTGACTTTGGCAGCGGCGCATCTGAGACCCTCTCGCTGGACGAAGATCATGATTACCTGTATGATGTGGGCGACTATGTGGTCCACCTGCAGGTAAAAGACGGCGCGATCGCGTTTTTGGACAGCCAGTGCCCCGATCATATCTGTGAGCAATTCGGCTGGCTGGACAAGGACGGTGCCTGGGCGGCTTGTGTGCCGGCAGGCGTGTATGTGGTGGTGCAGGAAGCTGCTTCCTGACCGCTGTACCGACGAGCTGAAAATGAGAAAAGGGCAGTGTACCGGGGCTCCGGTGCACTGCCTTTTTTGCGTGGCTGCGGGGAGGAAACAGGCGGAATCTCTAAAAATAATTCCAACTTTTTAGTTAATTTGCCACTTGACAGCAGCGCATATTCTTGCTATTTTAAAACTGGAAAAGTATGGCGGCACCGCTCCGGTGCCCCCGCCGAAAGGAGAATGCTTTATGAAGATGCGCAGAATCGCGGGTCTGCTGCTCACTGCCGCCTGTGCAGTGTCGCTGCTGTGCCCGGCCGCATGGGCTGTGAATGCCAGCAGCGTGGATAAGAGCGGCGGCAATGTCCGTCTGAGCTATCGTTTGCAGATGCCTGCCGTGGAGGATTCCGCCAAGATCGGCGCAGACGTGAAGGCGCAGGTCAAGACCACGGCCCGCCGCACCAGCAATAGCGTGGTGGAGATCGGCATGAACAGCCGTGCGGATGCTGAAAGTCAGCTGGGCATGAAGTTTGTGTCCAGCAGCACCTTTGATGCCCTTCCGCAGGGCGGCGGGACGGACAATGTGGTGGTTTCGTTCAAGCCGTCCCAGAAGATCACCAATACCATGTACAACCAGTACCGCACGGACGGTGCCGTGTCGCTGACCTTTGCGGCAAGCACCCGCTGGGATGGCAGCGATGAAGCTGCGGTGGAGGAGTCGGTCACCGCGCCGGGTGCATCGTATGCCAAGGCAGATTACACCGCAGCCAACGGTCAGGTCTACCAGATCTACAGCGTGAAGGATGCTGCAGGCAATGTGACGGCCCAGTACACCGTGTTCCAGCACGGTGCCACCACCTATCTGCTGTGTGCCCAGAGCACCGGTGCCATGCCGCAGAACTACCTGAACGCCTTGCTGGACACCCTGAATTATCCGGCATAAAATTTGTTTGAATCAAAACAAGGCCCCGTGTGCATCAGCACACGGGGCCTTGTCTGTTGATTTGAGTCTTACTTCAGTGTTCCGTCCAGCACCTGGCTGTAGTACCAGGGCTTCGGGGCGCGGAAGGTCTTGCCGCTGAGGAAGGCAAAATCCGGCTGGGTGAAGCGGGGCATGGTCAGCTCATAAGCGCACAGGGCCTGATACTTGAGCTTCAGCTCCCGGTTGGCGCTGTTGTTGCCATACTTGCTGTCGCCCAGGATGGGACAGCCGATACTGGCCATGTGGGCACGGATCTGGTGGGTGCGGCCGGTGATCAGCTTTACTTTGAGCAGGGCCAGACGACCGGAAACGGCAATGGTCTCGTACTGGGTCTCCACTTCCTTGGCACCGGGCTGCTTGTCCTCCACAATCTTCACGATGCCGCGGTCGGCGTCCTTGAGCAGGTAGCCGCCCAGGGTGGCGTCCGGCGGCACAGGGCGGCCGAAGGTGACGCAGAGGTAGGTCTTTTGCACGTCACGGTTCTTGATGGCGGCCAGAAACAGCTCCTCGGCCTCCGGGGTCTTGGCGATGATCACCAGACCACTGGTTCCGGTGTCCAGCCGATGGCACAGGGCCGGGGTGTACAGGTCGTTCTCCTTGTACTCTCCCTGCTGGTTCAGGTAGAGCAGGGCGCGGTTCAGCAGGGTGTCATCGTCCGGGCCGTCCACGGAAAGGCCGGCGGGCTTGTTCACGATGAGGATCTGCGGGCAGTCGAACACCACCTGCGCCGGGCCGCGGGCATTCTTCCACGCCGGGCCCTCCACTCGCTTGTCGGCGTCCAGAACTTCGTCCAGAATGAACAGCTTGATCTCGTCACCGGCCATCACGCGGGTGGAAAGCGGCTGCTTTTTGCCGTTGAGCTTGATCTTGTTTTCACGCAGGGCCTTGTTCAGGCGGCCCGGGTTCAGGGCCGGGTACTGCTGCATCAGATAGTTGTCCAGCCGGGTAGGGGCCAGACATTTTACTTTTAAAATTTTCACGGAAAAGTTCCTCTCTATCTTAAAATCAGTTGCAATAGAATGGGTTCTTGATTCGTTTTTATTGTAGCGGAATAAATCTACCACGTCAAGAAAGAAGGTGTTTTTATGAACTTGAAATGTAGGATTCTGGCTGTTCTGGCTGCGGGCATCGCATTGACGGCCTGCGGCGGCTCCGGTACCCCCGCCAGCGCCCCCGCATCCAGTGCAGTGCCGGCCTCCTCCCATGTGGCAGAGGAAGGGGTCACGGAGCCCATCAACATGCTGACGTGGACGCTGGATGACCTCGACAGGGAGGACACGGTTACCTTTATTCCGGCGGAGATCACCTCCGGTGTGCAGGGCGGCAACCTGACTGCAAAGATCTTCAGCTATGACCTTTATAAAAAAGAAGATGTTGAAAAACTTGCCGTTGGGGATCAGATCACCCTCCACGAAGAGGGGGCTGCATGGAACCAGTTTGTGACCGTTGCAGTGGAGAGTATCGAGAAAAACGATCAGTACCATCTTGTCACCATCAATGGCGGCATGGAGGAGCAGTACGGTCTTGACCTGAAGCTGGAGGAGGATGGCACCTACCGCACGATGACCTTTGACGACTACCCTGTCTACTATGAGATGGGCGAAAAGACACTGCCGCTGGCAGAAGACGTGGTGCTGAAGGACAGCTCTGCTGACCCGCAAGCCGAAGCCGTGGAGACTACGGGCGCGGATGCCGTGGCGGCTGCCATCAATGCGGGCCCGGACAACTGGACAGTGTATAATACCACGCTGGTGGTGCAGGGCGGCAGGGTGCAGGAAGTGCGCCGCATCTGGGTGCCGTGATTTCTCAGGCGCTGCCGCTGGCCGGCCTCGTCTGTAAGGAAAGGTTTTTGCCGGAAAAGAGTTGACAAATGCCCGGCTCATGCTATAATTTAACTGTACGCAAGGGGGCTGAGTGCCCGTCTTGTGTGATGTGAAATTATGACAGATGGCAATGATGGGGCCAGAAATGTACACACCACCGTCCAGAGAGAATGCCCGCAGGCTGCAAGGCGTTCCGGTCGGGTCCATTTCGCGCCACCCCGGAGCTTCCGGCGAATGCAAACCGGACGCTGCGCAGCGTTAACGCGCCGAAAGCGGCAGGGGACAATTTATCCTTTGCAATTTGGGTGGTACCACGGAGTTTTGAGCAGCACAGCCTTCGTCCCTTGATTGGGATGGAGGCTGTTTTGTTTTTTGCGCCTGTCTGCCCCTCTGCCATAACATCATAAAAATCTGACGTGCAAACGCCAAGGACAATTGAGGAGAGAAAACTTATGCAATGGACCGGTTTGAATGAACTGCGCGAAAAGTACCTGAGCTTTTTTGAAAGTAAGGGCCATCTGCGTCTGGACAGCTTCCCCCTGGTGCCGAAGAACGACCCCAGCCTGCTGCTGATCAACAGCGGCATGGCTCCCATGAAGAAGTGGTTCCTGGCACAGGAAGAGCCGCCCCGTCATCGTGTGACCACCTGCCAGAAGTGCATCCGTACCCCGGATATCGAGCGCGTGGGCATCACGGCCCGCCACGGCACCTTCTTTGAGATGCTGGGCAACTTCTCCTTCCAGGATTACTTCAAGGAAGAGGTCATCCCCTGGGCATGGGAGTTCCTGACCAGCGACGAGTGGATGGCCATCCCCAAGGACCGCCTGCACATCTCGGTGTATGAGCAGGACGACGAGGCCTACGACATCTGGACCAAGAAGGTGGGCATCGCCCCGGACCACATGGTGCGTCTGGGCAAGGAAGACAACTTCTGGGAGCACGGCTCCGGCCCGTGCGGCCCCTGCTCCGAGATCTACTTTGACCGCGGCCCGGAGTACGGCTGCGGCAAGCCGACCTGCGGCGTGGGCTGCGACTGCGACCGCTATATGGAGATCTGGAACCTGGTGTTCAGCCAGTTCGACGCGGACGGCAAGGGCCACTACGAGCGTCTGGCACGCCCCAACATTGATACCGGCATGGGCCTGGAGCGTCTGGCCTGTGTGATGCAGAACGTGGGCAACCTGTTTGAGGTGGATACCGTGCAGAGCGTGCTGCATCATGTGGAGCACATTGCGGGCAAGACCTACAAGCAGGATCCCAAGACCGACATTTCCATCCGCGTCATCACCGACCACATCCGCAGCTGCACCTTTATGGTGTCTGACGGCATCCTGCCCTCCAACGAGGGCCGTGGCTATGTGCTGCGCCGTCTGCTGCGCCGTGCCGCCCGTCATGGCCGGATGCTGGGCATCGACCACCCCTTCCTGGTGGATCTGGTGGAGACTGTTATCCAGTCCAGCGAGAGTGCATACCCCGAGCTGCGCGAGCATGATGCTTATATCAAGAAGGTCATTGGCACCGAGGAGGCAAACTTTGCCCGTACCATCGACGCCGGCATGAACATCCTGAACAACATGATCGACGGCCTGGAGAAGGCCCACCAGAACCTGCTGAGCGGCCTGGATGTGTTCAAGCTGAACGATACCTTCGGCTTCCCGCTGGATCTGACCAAGGAGATCGCTGCGGAGCAGGGCCTGGAGATCGACGAGGAAGGCTTCCATGCTGAGATGAGGAAGCAGAAGGAGCGTGCCCGTGCCGAGCGTCTGAAGAAGAACATTTCCGGCTGGAGCGAGGATCTGTTCGGCGGCCTGACCGCCGAGCCCACCGTGTTCACCGGCTACGATACCCTGAACGACAACAGCGTGGTGGTTGCCCTGAGCGACGAGGAGACCCTGACCGACGCCATTGCTACCGACGAGCAGGCCAAGGAAGGCGTGCTGGTGGTGCTGGACAAGACCCCGTTCTACGCCGAGATGGGCGGCCAGGCCGCTGACCACGGCGTGTTGACCAGTGCCGACTGCAGCCTGCGCGTGCTGGACGTGAAAAAGACCCCCAAGGGCTACTACGTCCACACCTGTGTGCTGGAAAGCGGCATCGTGAAGGTGGGTGACCACCTGACCGCAAAAGTCGATAAGGAATACCGCATGGCCATTGCCCGCAACCACACCGCCACCCATCTGCTGCAGGCTGCCCTGCGCGAGGTGCTGGGTGATCATGTGCACCAGGCTGGTTCCTACCAGGATGCCTCCATCACTCACTTCGACTTCACCCACTTCAGTGCTGTGACCCCCGAGGAGCTGGCACGGGTGCAGAAGATCGTCAACGACAAGATCTTTGACTCCATGAACGTCACCGTCCAGGAGATGCCTGTGGAAGAGGCCAAGAAGCTGGGTGCGATGGCTCTGTTCGGCGAGAAGTACGGCAAGGTCGTGCGCGTCGTTGATATCGAAGGCTGGTCCACCGAGTTCTGCGGCGGCACCCATGTCAAGAACACTGCCCAGATCGGCGGCTTCAAGATCGTGAGCGAGAGCTCTGTGGCCGCCGGCATCCGCCGCATTGAGGCTGTCACCGGCCGCAACCTGCTGATCCGCGCCAACATGCAGGAGGCTATGCTGCACAATGTGGCCAATACCCTGAAGGCTAACAACGTCACCGCACTGCCTGTCCGCGCCGAGGCTGTCATGGCTGAGAACAAGGCCATGAGCAAGGAGCTGGAAGAGCTGAAGGCTAAGATCGCCGCCTCCAAGGTGGACAGCCTGTTCGATAATGCTGAGGAAGCAAACGGCGTGAAGATCGCCTCTGCATACTTTACCGGTACTACTGGCGACACCCTCCGCGGCATGTGCGACAGCATCCGTGACAAGGCCGTGAACCCTGTAGTGGCTGTGCTGGTGGGCAAGGCCGAGGATAAGATCACCATGGCTGTCACCGTCAACAAGCTGGCACAGGAAAAGGGCCTGAAGGCTGGCGTGCTGGTGAAGGAGCTGGCTGCTATCGCCGGCGGCAAGGGCGGCGGCAAGCCGGACTTTGCAATGGCTGGTCTGAAGGACGAGACCAAGATCGACGAGGCACTGGCTGCTGTGGGTGCCATCGTCAAGAAGGCACTGGGCGAATAAATAAGGCAAAGATCAGGAAGGAGTGTTTCCCATGGAAGATTGTCTGTTCTGCATGATCGCGGAGGGCAAGATCCCCTCCAAAAAGCTGTACGAGGATGAGCAGGTGGTGGCGTTTTACGACATCAACCCGCAGGCCAAGGTGCATTTCCTCGTCATTCCCAAAAAGCACATCACCTCGGCCGCTGCGCTGACCGAGAAGGACGGTGCTCTGCTGGGCCATATTTTTGCCGTCATCGCAAAGCTGGCCAAGGAGCAGGGGCTGGAAAATGGCTACCGCGTCATTTCCAATGTGGGCGAGGATGCCGGCCAGACCGTGAAGCATCTGCACTTCCATGTTCTGGGCGGCGAAAAGCTGCCCGTCTGATGCCGATTATGAAAGGGAGAATTTGATTATGGCTGACACTTATACCCTGCATGTTGCAGGCCTGACCCGTGAACTGACCATCTGCAAGGTGAACGACCACATGGACATTGCGGCCTTCATCATGCTGGGCGACGCCGAGCTGACCGTGGCCGCTGCCACCGAGCTGCTCAAGAAGTGCCCGGAGTTTGATATCCTGCTCACCGCTGAGGCCAAGGGCATCCCGCTGGCCCACGAGATGAGCCGTCAGAGCGGCAAGCCTTACGTTTGTGCACGCAAGGGCGTCAAGCTGTATATGCCGGACCCCGTTGTGGTGGAAGATCAGTCCATTACCACCGCCGGCAAGCAGAAGCTGGTCATTGACCGCAAGGAGCTGGACAAGATGAGCGGCAAGCGCGTGCTGGTGGTGGATGATGTGATCTCCACCGGTGGTTCGCTGAAAGCTCTGGATGCACTGGCCGAGCAAACCCAGTGCACCATCGTGGGCCAGGCTGCTGTTCTGGCCGAGGGTGACGCAGCAGAGCGCAAGGATATCATCTTCCTGGAGCCGCTGCCCCTGTTCTTCCACTAAGCCGCCATGCGACGCCCGCTCTGCGTATTCTGCGCCGGAATGCTGGGTGTTGCGTTAGTATGCGATTTTTTGCCGCAAACGGAACTTTTTGTGCCGTTTGCGGCATTTTTTGTAGCCGTCTGCCTGCTGTTGTGCATCCCGGACCGCACCCGCAAAGCATTGCTCTGCCTGCTGCTGGGTGCGGCGGCCGGGCTGGCTGCCGCGAGACATACCAATGCCCGTCTGGAACAAACGCTGGAAAAATACGCCGGGCAGACGGTAGCATTGACGGCAGAAGTGGAATCGGTGTCGGCATCCTATTATCCGGGTATCGTGGATGCGGTGCTGCGGGTGGAACGGGTCAACGGCCGGGCGGCAGAGTTCCGGGTGGAATGCGATACCCTGCCGGTCTGTGAAGCCGGGGAGCGGGTGGAGGGGCGCTTTGCGCTGGAAGCGCCGGAGCCTGCCGACCGTACAACCCTCTTTGCCGACGGCGTTGTACTGTGGGCAAGGGAGCCGCAGGCTTTTGCCCGGCTGGGCAAAAGCAGCAGCTTCCGGGCGCGCACCGGCCGCCTGCAAAAGCGGCTCAGTACCAGCCTGCGCGGTGAGATGAACGAGGATGCCGGCGGGGTTCTGGCCGCCATGACGGTGGGCGACCGGAACCATCTTTCTTCCGCCCTGCGCAGCGCCTACCGGGGTGCGGGCCTTTCCCATGTGCTGGTGGTCAGCGGGATGCACGTCTCCATTCTGTGCGGGGACGTGTTCGGCCGACGCAGGCGGGAACGCAGTTATCGCAGCCGCCGGGTCAAGGCGCTGTTTACGGCCTTCCTGGCGCTGCTGCTGGCAGGGGTCACCGGTTTTACGCCTTCTGTCTGCCGGGCGGCTGTGGCGGTATGGGTCAGCGCACTGGGTGTGTGGGTCTATGGCGCATCGGACGCCCTCACCTCACTGGCGGCGGCGGGCATCCTGATGACCGCCCGCAACAGCTATGCCGTGTGTGATATCGGCTTTGAGCTGTCGTTTGCCGCTGTGTTGGGTACACTGGCCGGTGCGGAGCTTTCCCGTCACCTGCATGCACTCTTTGCAGCGCACGCGACCCGGAAGAAAAAGCCCTCTGTATTGCAGCGCATCCTGCGACATGTCCGCAGCAGCCTGACCGAGACGGTGTGCATCGGGGTCTGTGCTTCGGCAGCGACCTTTCCAGTTCTGGTGCTGCGGGGGCTGAGCGTGAGCCTGTGGGCGGTGGCTTCCGGCGTGGCGGTGCTCTGGCTGGTGCAGCCCATGCTTCTGCTGGGCCTTGGTACTGCCTTTGCGGGGCTGGTCCCGGCAGCCGGGCCGTTATATACGATGATTGGCAAAGCGGCGGAATTTCTGACCGGCCTGCTGAATCGCTGGGCCGTGTGGGTCAGCGCCAAGCCTGGGGCGGGGATGTATTTTGACACAAACTATGCAGCCCTTGTTTGTCTGCTGCTGATGGCTCTGTGCGGGCTGGCACATGTCTGGAAGGTGCGTCTGCGGGTGGCTGTGCCGGGCCTTCTGCTGACGGCAGCCCTTGCCATTGGCGCAGGCAATGCCCTGTGCCGGGATGTGGTGCACGTCGACCTTGTGGGCAGTGCCAACAGCCCGGCGGTGGTGGTCAGCCAGAATCACACAGCCGTGGTGCTGTTCCGGGGCGGGGCATCCACTCAGCGGGCGGTGGAAAACCAGCTGGCCCGCCGGGGCGTGACCACGGTGGAACTGCTGGCAGATCTGCGTCTGGACCCGGAAAATGCCTGCACGCTGCCTGCCCGGACGATGTGCCGAGTGGCAGTGCAGCCGGTGGGAAGCGCCGTCACCCGGCAGACGCAGACCGCAGCGGTGGAGACCCTGCGTACCCGGTCCGGCTGCCTTGTGCGGCTGACCATCGGGGAACAGCAGTTCGTGACCGTGAGCGGAACGGTGACGCTGGCCGAACCGGTCCGGGTGCAGTGGCTGCTGGCATCTCCGGCAAAGCCGGAGGCCGTGCAGTGGGAACAGCTGCTGAGCCGGAGTGATCATTACCAATGGATGCAGGGCGGGGAAGCGGTATATGCTTCCCTCAGCCTGCGCCCTTCCGGCGGCTGGTGGGCAGAGTGATGCTTTGCAATCCGGCCGGAGTGTGGTACACTATATGGGTATTATAACAATTCATCCGAAAGGGGGCCGCGGGTTTGGCGACCGAGGCAAAACTCCGGCAGCTGGCCGACAAAGGCTGCCCGGTGTACTATTTTTATTCCACAGAGCGGTATCTGGTGCGGCAGGCGGTGAACGCGGCTGTCCGCATCCTCTCGGCAGACAGTGACGAGGACGCAACCGTTCTGGACGGTGCGGCTCCGGAAATCGAAGGACTGATCATGGCGGCGGGCACCATCTCTTTTTTTGGCACCCGCCGCGTGGTGGTGCTGCCGGAGGTGGACCCGGGCGCATACGGCGCAAAGGATCTGGACGAGCTGTGCAGTACGCTGGCCAGCCTGGAAAATGCGGTGGTGGTGCTGGGCAGTGTGTTCCCATTGGAGCGCAACAAGCTCAAGGCCGGGAAATCGGCCCAGAAACTCATTGCCCAGTGCAAGGCCATCGGCTACGTTGAAGAGCTGGCCAAACCCCGTCCCTTTGAGCTCAAGGCCATGATGATCGACCGGGCAAAGGCACAGGGAACCTCACTGCCGGACGGCGCGGCTGCTGCGTTGCTGGAACGCTGCGGCGAGGATCCATTTTTGCTGGAAAACGAGGTGGACAAGCTCTGTGCGCTGTCCGGCTACCAGACCGTGACCGCTGCCATGGTGGCCGATATGGGCACCGTGAGCCTGGAAGCCGATGTGTTTGAGATGATCCGCATGATCACCGCCAAAAACGCCACTGGTGCCTGCAAGAAATTGCAGACCCTTCTGCGCCTGCAGCAGGAGCCCATTGCCATCACGGCGGCCATGATCGGCAGCTATGTGGATCTGTACCGGGTCAAGCTGGGCGCGGCCCGCAAAAAGAACTACAGTACGGTGTTCAAGGACTTTGGCTACAAGGGCAGCGATTACCGGCTCAAGCGCTCGGCCGAAACGGCGTCGCACTATACGCTGGGGCAGATCGAAGCCTGCCTGCAGGTGCTGTTGGAGCTGGACCAGAACCTGAAGAGCCAGCCGGTGGAAGAGCAGATCTTGCTGGAAACGGCGCTGTGCCGGCTGGCCATGGCAGGGAGTGGACGATGATGCAGAATGAAATGATCCATACTGGCCGGGTGCTGATCGTGGAGGGCAAATACGATGCCGCCCGCCTTGCGCACCTGACCGATGCCATGATCCTGCTGACGGATGGATTTGGCATTTACAAAGACAAAAAGCGCCAGCAGCTGTTCAAAGCGCTGGCGCAGAAAAACGGGCTGATCCTGCTGACGGATTCGGATGCGGCGGGCTTCCGCATCCGGAACTACATCACGAATCTGGTGGGCGAAAAGAACGTGGTGCAGGCCTATGTGCCCGCCATTCATGGCAAGGAAAAGCGCAAGGAGCAGCCCGGCAAGGAAGGTTTGCTGGGGGTGGAAGGTGTGGAGGATGCCATCGTTCTGCAGGCTCTGCGGGATGCCCTCGGGGCTGAGGCAGGCGCAGCGCCTGCCCGCCCGGAAGGTCGGCAGATCACCTACACGGACCTGTACGAATGGGGGCTCTCCGGCAAGCCGGGCAGCGCAGAGCGCAAGGCAAAGCTGTTGAATGCACTGGGCCTGCCGCCGCGCCTTTCCAAAAAGGAGCTGGTCGAGGCGCTGAACCGGCTGTACACCTTTGAGCAGCTGGACGAGATCCAGGCAAGCGCGCTGACCGAATAAGGATTCCGAGACCGGCACAGGAGAAATGTTTCACTCCTGCGCCGGTTTTTTGTCCCAATGCTGGCGCAGCTGGCACAGCGCGTGGCTTTCCAGACGGGACACATAGCTGCGGCTGATGCCCAGCAGCTGTGCCGTTTCCAGCTGGGTCAGGGGCGGCTGCCCGGCCAGCCCGTACCGCAGCAGCAGGATCTGCCGCTCCCGCGCAGGCAGCGTTTCCAGCAGCTGCCGCACCCGGAGCAGGTCTGCCTTCTTCTCACAGCATTCCTCCATGCAAAAGCTGTCCTGCAGCACATCCGCCAGCGTCAGGGCAGACTCCCCATCCGCTTCCAGTGTTTCTTGCAGGGAAACGGTGCTGCCGCTCTTGCGCTCCCGCCGGAACTGCATCCGGATCTCGTTTGCTATCCTCACCCGAGCGAACGCCGGACGGAGAATCGGAACCATCTCCACCGCCCCCGGGGTCATTCTCGTCCTCTTCCGGGTCTACCGGGAAGGTGGTCCAGTCGATTTCATCCTCCGGTGAACCGAAGAGCACCACATGCGCCACCTTGCCGTCCCATACCACCTTGCGCACCACCGTGCGGATGGCAGCACGCTTCTGGGTCACGGTCATGTCGTCGATGTTGTCGTGGAACACGGTCAGCAGTTGACGCATCAGGTCAAATTCCATCCCTGCCAGAACGCCTTCGTCTGTAAGGCTTTCCAGCTCCCGGATGCGGGAGCTCAGGGCGGCATCCTGCGCGTTCAGTTCCTCGATGCGCTTTTTCAGGTGGACAGCAGCGGTGCTGTCGCTGAAGTCAGCCAGCGAATCGATCAGTGCATTGATCTTCCGCTGCGTCTCGGCCTGCTCTTTGCGCAGGGTGGAAAGCTTGGTCTCACACTCGGAGCGGTTGCCTGCGTGGGCGGACTTTGCCTTTTCCAACTGCTTCATAAAGTCGCTGGAATGGTCGGCAAGGTGCTTGACCTGTTCGCAGATGGCAGCATCCAGCAAATTGCCGTTGGCATTCCGGACATTACATAACTCTCTCCGGCTGCGCTCCTTCAGTTTGCACATATAGGGGAAAACCACCCGCCCGTCTGCCGTTTTGCGCCCGGTGACCTTCGGGTACATCCGGCTGCCGCAGGAGCACCACAGCAGACCGGTGAGCAGAGCTTTGTTGCCGCGGGATGCGTGGTAGGACTTGGATTTGTTCCGCTCCAGCGATTCCTGCACCCGAATCCACCGGTTCGAGGAGATGATGCCGGGGTGTTCGCCCACCGAAACGATCCATTCGCTGATGGGATTGTAGACCGTGGCACGGCCTTTTTCCTGGTCGCTGCGGTTGTAGGCCAGCACGCCGCGCACACCGTCGAAATCGGACTCCGGGGCGAATAGTTCTGCCTCATTGTCCACAAAATACTGATAGGCGTCCTTGTCTGCAACCAGGTAGACAGGATTCTGCAAAATCGACTTGATGGAAAACCGGGTGAACGAACGCCCGGTTTTTGTTTTGATGCCCTGCCGCAGCAGCTCGGTCTCGGTCATGGTCAGGGAATCGTACTGCTCATAGAGGTCGAAAATTTTGTAGATGATCGCTGCTTCGTCCGGCAGCAGCTTGAGCTTGCAGGCCTTTTTGGTCTTGCCGTCCACCGTGATGCTCTTGACGCTCTCGGAAGCATAGCCCGTGGGGGTCGTGCCGCCCAGCCAGCGCCCGGTCTTTGCCAATTCGTGCATGTTATCCCGGATACGCTCTGCGATGGTCTCACGTTCCAGCTGACTGAACACCGATGCGATGTACATCATCGCGCGGCCCATGGGGCTGGACGTGTCAAAACTTTCCCGGATGGACACAAAGTCGATGCCCAGCCGTCCCAGTTCTTCAATCAGGCTGGAAAAGTCGCTGATGTTGCGGCTGATGCGGTCCAGACGGTAGACCACAATGGACTTGAATTTCCGGTCCTTGGCCGCAGTCATCATCTTTTTGAAATCCGGGCGGTTCAGGTTGCCGCCGGAAAAGCCCTCGTCCTCAAAGACAACGGCATGTTCCGCAGCAGCATCTCCGTAGTGGGTGCGGATATATTCGCGGCAGAGGTCGATCTGATTTCCGATACTTTCGCCCTTGCCGGTGTAGCGGGACTTGCGGGAATAGATGGCAATGGTGTCAGCAGTTTTGGCCATAAGATACTCCTTTCCTGTTGTCCGGTGGCCGTAGATGCGGCTATTGTAGCATGGCAGGCCATCTTTGTAAAGAAAAATAACGATAGTCATACATATTTCATCATACTACGAACGGAGGTGTCAAGGATGTGACAAGGCAGAACAAGCGAGGAAGTCAGGATGTTTGACTATTTCTATGGGCAGTCGGGCGAGATGTTCTCGTATTTCCGGGTGCCCAAAATTTTATTCCGGGACATAAAATTCAAGGACCTGTCCACCGATGCCAAAACGCTGTACGGCATCCTGCTGGACCGCATGGGGCTGTCGGTGAAAAACGGATGGCTGGATGAGCAGGGAAGGGTGTATATCATTTTTCCTGTGCAGGAAGTGATGGATGCACTGGGCTGCGCAGACAACAAGGCAACCAAACTGTTCCGGGAATTGGAAAAGTTTGGTCTGATTGAGCGCAAACGGCGCGGGCTGGGAAAACCCAATCTGATTTACGTCAAAAACTTTGCAGACCCGCGTTTCCGGAATCGTGAAAAGAACGGTTCCGGTGCCGCGGATTCAGCGCAGCAGGAAACGGCAAAATCACGAGGAAATAAGACTAAGTGGAATAAAACCGAGGGGAGTGAACCTGATCCTTTCCCTTCCGACGCGGAGAGCGAATCGGATGAGCGCACACGGCTGGAAGCGTATTTTATGCAGTCGTTGGAGGCGGACTTGCTGCTCCGGGCCTGCCCGGACGATGAGGACACCATCGATCAAATCGTGAATCTTCTGGTGGATACCTGCTCTTCGAAACGCAGAATGCTGCGGGTGGCAAGGGACGACAAGCCTGCGGAGGTCGTGCGCAGCCGATTCATGAAGCTGAATGCAGACCATATCCGCTTTGTGCTGAAGTGTCTTGCGGAAAGTATCGCACCGGTCCGGAACATGAAGCAGTATCTGCTGGCCGCACTCTACAATGCACCCACGACCATGCAGCTTTATTACCTGATGCCGGATGAAACTGCTTTACGGGAACTGTCAGAGCAGGTCATTGAAAAGCTGAAACGGCTGACGGATGCCGAGTTTGCAGGACTGGAATTTCCAATGAACTGATTTTTGCCGCCTGCGGGCGGCGTACATAAGAGCTTTCGCATCCTGCAAAGGTATGATATACTGAAGCTGACAGCTTTCAGGTCGCAGATAAAAGATAAGAGGTGCTTTTTATGGCAGGTTTGAAGGGAAAGACCGGTATCGTCACCGGCGGCAGCAGCGGCATCGGTTTCCAGATCGCAAATGTGCTGGCTCAGGCCGGCGCGACAGTTTATGTCATCAGCCGCACCGGCAAGCCCAAAGAGGGTGTAGGCGAAAGTGCACCGGGCGTTGTCCATCTGCGGGGTGACATCGGCAATGCAGAAGCTATGAAAACACTGGTGGCGGAGCTGGCCGCAAAGCATAACGGCTGTCTGGATTTTCTGGTAAACAACGCAGGCGTCAGCTATAAATGCCGGGCCGAGGACTTTCCCATGGAGCAGTTTGACAATATCATGAATGTGAATGTCAAATACCTGTTCCAGATGAGTGTGATTTGCTACCCCTATCTGAAGAAAAGTGCAGACAAGGGCCGCATCATCAACATCACCAGCATGAGCGCCCATCTGGGCTTCAGCGAGGTGGTGCCGTACTGTGCCAGCAAGGGCGCTGTGCTGGCGATGACCCGCGCTCTGGCCGTGGAGTGGGCGCAGGACAACATCACCGTCAACAGCATTGCGCCGGGGTGGTTCCGCAGCAAAATGAACGAGCAGGTAGTGGACGCAGCCCGGGAGCAGAAAATTCTGAACCGGATGTCACTGCACGCCTACGGTGACACCCGCGACTTGGGTAAGATGGCCGAGTTCCTGGTGGGCGATGGTGCCGCTTACATCACCGGACAGGATTTTGCCGTGGATGGCGGCGCACTGGCTTTCGGTTATTGAGAGGAGCTTCTCTGCAATTTTTCGGCAGCTTCGCTCGTATTCCAGATAAAGGAACCGAATTTCGTTGGCATAACGGAGGAACCATTATGGCAATCTTTGAAAAGACCATCCGAAACAAGAATTTTGACAAACTGCTTCGGAAGCTGGAACAGGAAATTCCGGACAGCAGCTGGTCGGCCAATCTGGAAGCGGGCAGCGACTTCAAAGAGGGCAATGCCCGGTGCAGCGTTCGTGTGTTTGAGCGGTACAGCATGATGGGCGGCAACCGCCTGAGTCTGACACTGACCATGTTCCAGAATGCGGACAGTCCGATTCGGCTGTCTGCCATCACCGCAGGAGGCAGTCAAGCGGTGTTCTTCAAGGTGAACACCCTCGGAGAAGAATCTTTTCTGGACGATGTAAAAGACCTGCTGGAAGAAATTTTGGAGGAATAAGATGTTTTACGCTGGATTTGATATGCTGTTCAGCATTCTGTTTCCCATCCTGTTCCTTGTGGTTTTGGGTATGATCCTATGAGCTATGATGATGCCGGGCGGGAACTGCAGTTCAAAAGTGCAGCGGCAATGGGCGTTACCTATATGCTGCTGGAGCGATGCGGACTGGACCCCGCAGGCTGGTTTGATGAGAAAGATTTTCAGGCAGTCTACGATTTTACAACGCCGACAGCTGTCTATGCGCTGGGAACCGCCGTCAGTGACTGCAGCCGGGAAGTCTTACGTCAGATTGAGCGCACCGTTAAAACGACGATTCGCCGCAGAAACATTGAAAGGAGCCAAGAAGAATATGAGCAGCAATCTGAACTACACGAAGACCGGGGATTATTTTCTGCCGAACCTGACCTTGAATCAGCCCCGGAAGCAGCTGAACCGGTACGGAAGGATGCGCCGGAACTATCTGATGGAGCAGCGCCCGGTGGTGTACAGCACGATGCTGCTGAACGGGACCCTGTACCCGCACCTGTGGGAGGTGGAACAGACGGCAGAAAACAGGATGCAACAGCTGATGAAAGAACTGTTGGAGAGAAACCCGGCTCCGGACAAGGAGAAAAACCAGATGGCGTGGGTGCAGCACATGAACAGCCTGAAAGCGCAGGCGGAGGAAATAATCCTGACCGAGCTGATTTACAGCTGAGTTTTCTGGAAGCGGCCATCCCCACGGAAGCACAGCAAATCGAATCCATCGACCAAGCGGAGAGCGAGAAATCGCCCTCCACTTTTGTTTTGTCGCAGGCTGATATTGAAAAAGCACTGCGGAGAGGTTCTAACTTTGAAAACAGCAAGCTTCGGATTTGGGAGATTT
>SKEO01001321.1_pt1 | contig 20226 bp, 20 predicted proteins | sample 4826801 | NCBI WGS metagenome assembly SKEO01 (sample SAMN11008807, study PRJNA524170) | human gut metagenome | biome: Human fecal sample; material: Feces; isolation source: fecal sample from pouch patient p3 | host: Homo sapiens | place: Israel: Tel-Aviv | collected 2016-02-25 | reverse complement strand
CGAACGAAGTGAGATGAGGGGGCTACGTAGCGGTATTGCATGAAAGTGTTGGAATATCGATAGCATCGGACTATTCAACATAGCACGATATACCGCTGGCATGCCCCTATTGCCTTCGGCACTTCCCCCGAAGGGGGAAGCAAGACATTACGTAGCTAACGATCTCCTTAACTTAATAGCCTTCCCCTCGAGGGGAAGGCGCAGCGAAGGGGCGGATAGGGCACTGGCGGTATGAAAGTGCGCGAGGACATGCGTATCAAGCAGGCGATTTACGGCAGCAGCCAAGCGCCTGTTTTTGTAAATGGCGATGCCCGAAAATGGCATTCAAGTCACCAGTCACTCAAGGCTCCTAATCTCTAGTGACTAGTCACCACTCACTCCCGTTCCCTGGTCATTTGCCATGGCCGGATTATGAATGATAATATCCATGTTAAAAATATAATAATATGTGCTTTCTTATGAAATGAAAATCATGGAATATACTCTTGCATGACTGAATTTATATCAATTTTCACCTATTTTATCTTGCCATGCACCCTCATTTTGTATAAAATATTAGTTGCGTTATTACTTAGCCTCATTCGCATATGCAGGAATGGGAAGCACATTTCTGAAAGTAGATGAAGAAAGGAAAGCGGTTATGTCGGGAGAGGGGATCCACTCTCCGGCGGGGCAGTCTCAGCTGCCGGACTTGGGATCATCAGGACTTGCTAGGAGGAAAGAATTATGGAAGACAAAGAACAGGAAATGCATGAAAACCTGGAACGCGGCCTGAAAAACAGACATATCCAGCTCATCGGCCTTGGCGGTGCGATCGGCGTCGGTCTGTTTCTGGGCTCGGCGACTGCGATCGAACTTGCCGGCCCATCGGTACTCTTGACGTATGTCATCGGCGGCATTGCGATTTATTTCATCATGCGTGCGCTCGGTGAGCTCTCCGTCGCCTACCCGGTCTCCGGGGCCTTCAGTGCGCATGCGGCACGTTTCTTAGGCCCGAAATGGGGCTATCTCACCGGCTGGACGTACTGGTACATGTGGATGGTCACCTGTATGGCCGAGCTCACTGCCGTCGGGATATACATGAATTTCTGGTATCCGGACCTGCCGCAGTGGCTGTCAGCACTCGTCGCACTTGTCATCATGACCGTGGTGAATTTCATTGCCGTCTCTGCCTATGGCGAGTTTGAATTCTGGTTTGCCCTCGTGAAGATCTGCACCATCATTTTCATGATCATCAGCGGCATCGGCATGATCGTCTTCGGCATCGGCAATGGCGGCATTGCGACCGGCATCGCAAACCTTTGGCAGAACGGCGGCTTCTTCCCGAATGGGTTTTCCGGCACCCTGATGGCACTTGTCATGGTCATGTATTCCTATCTTGGCATCGAGATCATCGGCGTCACTGCGGGTGAAGCGCATGATCCGAAGTCCACCATCAAGAAAGCCATCGACGAAGTCTTCTGGCGTATCCTTATTTTCTATGTGCTTTCTCTTGGTGTCATCATGTCCATCTACCCATGGAATGAGATCGGACACATGGGATCCCCATTTGTTGTGACCTTTGAAAAATTCGGCATTACCGGCGCAGCGGATATTATCAATATCGTCGTCATCACGGCGGTACTCTCTTCCTGCAACAGCGGGATCTTCAGCTCCGGCCGTATGCTCTACAATCTGTCCCTGCAGGGGAATGCACCTGCCTGCTTCCAGACGCTGAACCGTCATCGTCTGCCGTGGGTCGGCATTCTTTTCTCCGCAGCGATCCTGCTTGTCGCTGTCGGTCTGAACTATGTCATGCCGGCCGAGCTTTTCGTTTATGTCACCAGCGTCGGTTCCTTCGGGGCGCTCTGGACTTGGTTCGTCATCCTGCGCACCCAGCAGAAATTCCGTGCCTCTCTCTCGGAAGAAGAAAAGGCGAAGCTTACGTACAAGATGCCGTGGGCTCCTTACTCTGGTTATATCACCATGGCCTTCCTTGCCTGCGTAGTCGTAGCTTCTGCCTTCCGTGAGGATACGAGAGTCGCTCTCTATGTCACTCCGGTCTGGTTCCTTCTTCTTTTCATCGGCTATCGTTTCGTCGATCGCGGAAATCGTGCCGACGGAGCCAAAGTCGTGGATGCCGTCAAGGCGACTGTGAATCGATAATGTACGCCCCCCGATCGAATTTCTCGGTCGGGGATTTTCTATGGAGGTGAAAGGAGATCAGCAGCCGGGAGTCCCTCCGCAGAACGCCTCCTTTAGATGGCTTCAAAGCGTCTCTCCTGATTTATGATGGCTTTTCGGCTTGACATTTTTCTCATCATCCGATACAATAAGCACATATTATAAAAGTGCTGATGGAAAAAAGTACGTATTTCTGATTTTTCACAGAGAGCCGGGAATGCTGGGAACCGGTAAATAGGAAATAGGGAAGTTCTTTCCTGAACTGCATGACTGAAATCGAAGTAGGTCTTGCCGGGGTGGCTTGCGTTAAGGAGCCGAGAGTTGATCTGATGAAGATGAATGAGGGTGGTACCACGGAGAATCCGTCCCTTGGTACCACCCTTTTTGTATTCCTTAGATAAATTGGGTGGTACCGCGATGAGTCCCCGTCGTCCCTTGCTGAGTGAAGCAAGGGACTTTTTGTTTAAGTGAGAGGAAGAGCGGCGCGGCCATAGAAAGCAGCGCATAAATCTCTGTCACGCAGAATCATATTTCTGAAAGCAGCATAGTAGAAAAGTAGAAAGGAATATCATCATGAACAAATGGGTAAAAGCAGGGCTTATCGCAGCATTGGCAGGAATGACACTGATCCATGGAGGATGTGGCGGTAATTCGGCAGGGAGCAGTAAGACTTCCGGCAAGAAACAGGTCGCAGTCGTGCAGATCATGCAGCATGGTTCGCTGGATGCAGCCAATCAAGGGATGATCGATGGGCTGAAGGATAAAGGCTATGGACCGGACAAGGTCGAAGTCGATCAGCAGAATGCACAGGGCGATCAGTCGAATCTGAAGAGCATCACGGCACGTTTCAAGAGCAATAAGCCGGACATCATTTTCGGGATCTCTACTCCGGCAACGCAGGCGGTAGCCAATGAGATCAAAGATATTCCGATCGTCGGCTGTGCCATCACCGACTTTGAGACCGCGAAGCTCGTCAAATCGAATCAGAAGCCGGAAACGAATGTCACCGGCGTCAATGACCGCGGGCCTGTCGAAAAGCAGGTAGATATGGGCAAAGTCTTCCTGCCGAATGCCAAGACCATGGGGCTGCTTTACTGCTCGAGTGAAGTAAACAGTGAGATCCAGGCGAATCAGGCGAAGAAACATGCCGCTTCCATTGGCCTTTCTGTCGTAGAAAAAACGGTTTCCTCTGTGAATGATATCCAGCAGGTCGCAGAATCCATGGTAGGACAGGTCGACTTCATCTATGTCCCGACGGACAATGTTCTCGCGTCTTCTATCCCGACCCTTGTCAAAGTGACAGACCCGGCTAAGATTCCGGTCCTCGTCGGCGCTGACAGCATGGCCAGAGACGGAGCGCTCGCCTCTCTCTCTGTAGATTTCTATAAATCAGGCGTCCAGGCCGGCCACATGGCGGCCCAGATCCTGGATGGAAAGATCAAGCCGGAAGAAACTCCGGTCGAGGATCCGGAAGTCTATGAGGTCATCATCAATAAGAAAAATGCGGAGATCCTTGGCATTAAGATCCCGGATGAATACAAGAATGCCACGATGGTGGACTAGGGATGAGTAGCTAGGGATTAGGGATTGGGGATTAGGAGTGACTGGTGACTGGGATTCGCCGGCATCGTCATCCCGAGCGTAGCCGAGGGATCTTTACTGCACTGCGGGAATCAGCGTGTATGCGCAGAGGGAAAACGATGTCCTGGTGCTGCCTCACATCAGACGATGTGCGTTCTGCAATAAAGATCGAGGGCTACGCTAGGGAAACACTGATTAAATCGTTGTCAGATTTTACTCTTGAAATTTTATACATGGCGAGGAATAACCTGACGCGAATAGCGAGCTATTTAAGGAAGGTTATGACGAAGCCATGCATAAAATTTCTTGTGGAATCTGACTCTGCGATTTAGTCAGCGTTTCCCTAGAAATGACGATGCGCATGAAGCGCTATCAAAACTCCGCGGCGCTTCTGATTTTTATGCGCCGCACCATCATTCCTAATTTCTCATTCGAGCAAAGCTTTTATTCACAGTCAAGGGACAGTACGTCCTCGGGGCTAACCCTGAACCTTGAACCCCATATAGTATTGTATAAATAAAAGAAGGCTACATGATGAAAGTATGGATGAAATGCAGTATAGCGGCCGCGCTCGCAGCGGCGGCTCTGATCTTCGGCGGTTGTGGTGGACAGAGCGGAGATGCCTCGGGCAAGATCAAGATCGGTGTCGTACAGATCGTGCAGCATGGCTCACTCGATGAGGCCAATAGAGGCTTCGTCGATGCATTGAAGGAGCGCGGCTATGGCCCGGATAAGGTCGAGATCGAGCAGGAAAATGCACAGGGCGATCAGTCAAATCTGAAGACCATTGTTTCCAGGTTCAAAGCAGAGAAGCCGAAGCTGATCTGTGCCATCGCGACACCGGCGGCGCAGGCAGCAGCGAATGAGATCAAGGACATCCCGATCGTCGGTACTGCGATCACTGACTATACCAGTGCAAAGCTGGTACAGAATGATGAGAGACCCGGCAGTAACGTGACCGGAGTCAGTGATTTCGCATCCATGGATGCCCAGATGGAGCTTGCTGCCAAGCTCATCCCGCAGGCGAAGCATGTCGGCCTCATCTACTGCTCGAGCGAAGTAAACAGCGAAGTACAGGCGAACCAGATGAAGGACTACTGCAAGAAGCATGATCTTGCCGTCGAAGAACGTACGGTGAACAATGTCAATGATATCCAGCAGGTGGCGGAGTCACTCATCGGCAAGGTAGACTACATCTACGTTCCGACGGATAACACGCTGGCTTCTTCCATTCCGACACTGATGAAGATCACGGATGCGAATAAGATCCCCGTCATCGTCGGGGCGGACATCATGGCGAAGGACGGTGCGCTTGCAGCGCTCTCGGTCGATTACTATCGCCTCGGCAAGCAGACAGGAGAACTGGCGGCGGATATCCTCGATGGCAAGGTCAAGCCGGAGACGTCTCCGATCCAACATCAGAAGGACTATACCATCGTCATTAATAAGCAGGATGCGGAGATTCTGGGGCTGACGATTCCGGAGGAGATCGCAAAGAAAGCGAATATGGTATAAGGAACAAGTGATAAAAGCCTCGATGGCTCAGAGGAGCTGTCGGGGCTTTTGCGTATGCGGCTGATAAGGTCAAACGGCTATGCAGAGGCTTCATCGCGGCGATGCCGGAGGCGGTAGGTCAGGAAACGCTGATCCGGTCACCGCCATACGCCTTTTCATGCCGTATTTCGTCATGGCCTTCCTTACATGGAAGGATTGGATCGCTTTCTGTCAGTCAGGATCCGCCGTGCATTCTCCGATCCCAGGCTTCCTTCCTCGTGAAGCCTTTTCTCTTTTTCCCTATGGATTTCTGTGCTATAATAAATCATAAGTATAACTATTTCTATCAGAAGAGCTATGCTGAAACTACACAAAGAAGGCGGGGCTATGTCAGAAATCAAAGAACGATTAGCTCATGTCATGGAGCGGATCGAAACAGCGCGGGAGAAGTCCCCGTATCATCAGCAGGTCACGCTGGTGGCTGTGACGAAGTTCCATCCCATCAAAGACATGGAAGAAGCCATTTCTCTCGGTGTCACCCATGTGGGTGAGAACCGTGTCCAAGAAATGGAAGAAAAATACCAGGAGCTCTCGCTCCCGGTGACCTGGCATCTGCAGGGACATTTGCAGAAAAATAAAGTCAAAAAGGCAGTCGCTATGGCAGATCTCATCCAGTCAGCGGACTCATTGTCCATTCTGCGGGAGATCGACAAGCGGGCGGCAGAGATCGATAAGGTGCAGGACGTACTTCTGGAGTTTAATATTTCCGGAGAAGAAAGCAAGACAGGTCTTTCACCAGATGACATGAAAATGGCGGTCGATGAAGCAAAGTCGCTCTCTCATGTGAGGGTGCTCGGACTGATGTGCATGGCACCGAATTATGAGGATGTGGAGATGACGCGTCCCGTCTTCCGCAAAGCCCACGAGATGTGGGAGGATATGAAAAAGCAGTTTCCCGAGGGACAGATTTCCATCCTGTCTATGGGAATGACCCATGATTTTGAACAGGCTATCGAAGAGGGGGCTACGATGGTGCGTATCGGCACCGCGATCTTCGGCTCTCGCGTATACCATTAGGAGGAGAAAGAAATGAGTTTATTGGATAAGTTTAAAGATCAGTTCGTCGATCGTGATGATGAGGATATGGAAGAGGAGGATCTTGGCGAGGAGACAGCTCCCGTCAATCCTGCTCAGCCCGTCCCGCCGCGTCCGGCAGCTGTCCGCAGTATCGGCAGAAGTGCTGTCCCGCGTCAGGCCGCCAAGCCATACACCATGGTCGTTGTTAGCCCGAAGAGCTACAGTGATGCGGAAAAGATCGGGGATCATCTGAAGGCTATGCGTCCGGTCGTCATGAATATGGAAAAAACGGATGCGGATGAAGCCCAGCGTATCGTGGATTTCGTTCAGGGCATCATGTATGCTTTGGATGGCCGCATCGACCAGATCTCTGAAAGCATTTATCTCTGCGCGCCGAATAATATGAGCGTTTCCCGTGAGAATTTCGCTGCCTATGCGGATCAGCAGGCAGCTGCACCGGCCGGTGCACCGCAGTGGAATGCCCAGCAGCCGCAGGGACCCTCGGCTCCAGAGGCTTGATGTCTTTCTGGGAAGGGGGCCTGGGCTGGCTGAAAAAGCAGTTCAATGGCCAGGACGAGAATGTCTATGACACACAGGCAGAGGAGAGGGAGATACTTCCGGAGGTAGGCGCGCTGCCGGCCCGGAGTCTCCGTCCGCTGGAGGTGGTGATCATGGTACCCGGTACGTATGCAGATGCACGGCATGGGGTGGATGCTCTTGAAAAAGGGCTCGCCGTTATTGTCGTTTTGAATGACAGTGTGGATGATGAGACAGCCAGCCGGTTTGTCGATTTCATGAGCGGAGCTGTTTATCTGGCCCACGGAAGCATCGAGCTTCTGAATGATGATGTCCTTATTTGCCTGCCGGAGACTGTACGGCTCGATAAGGATCGACTGACCGATTTCCAAGGTATCCCTGCCTGGAAAGGACCGAACCTATGAAGAAGATACTGATCATCGGATGCGGGGCGATGGGAGGAGCGATCCTCTCCGGCTGCCTTGCCAAAGGTTTATGGAAAAAAGAAGAAGTCTTCGTCAAGGAGCATTCCCTTGCGGCTTCGGAAGAAAAAGCAGCACGATACGGAGTCTCTGTCTCCAAAGAAGGGGGCGAAGCCGGTGAGGCGGATCTGGTCATTGTGGCCGTGAAGCCGAATGTGGTTCCTTCAGTGCTGGAAGAATTGTCCCGGCATGCGCCCCGCCGGGTCCTTTCTATTGCAGCCGCTGTCACGATCGAGACACTGGAAAAGGCTCTTCCGAAGGGGACCGAAGTCATCCGTGTCATGCCGAATACCCCGGCCTCTGTCGGAGAAGGCATGGCAGCGATCGCTCCGGGGACATTTGCTTCGGAAGAATTCATCGCTGAGGCAGAGGATATTTTCCGCGCGCTGGGCAAGGAAGCCGTCGTGACGGAGCGCCAGCTCGATGAGCTTGGTGCGCTCTCGGGCGCAGGTCCGGGATATGCGTTTGTCATCATTGATGCCCTGGCAGATGCCGGCGTCCTGATCGGTCTTCCCAGAAAGCTTGCCATCGAAGCCGCTGCCCAGACGCTGTATGGCGCAGCCAAGATGGTGCTGGAAACAGGGAAACACCCGGCTGAATTACGGGATCAGGTCACAAGTCCCGGTGGTACCACCATTGCAGGGATCCATGCCATGGAGCGCGCGGGTATCCGCGCTGCACTGATGGATGGCGTAGAAGCATGCCTCGCAAAATCGGATCAGATGGCGGGGAAATAATTAGAAATGATGAGCCAGGAATCAACATATGAAAGATAGAGAAAAAATCATTCGTTATTTTGCGGCCACCAGTGACGATGCCAAAGACATGGCGATCCGTCTGCTGGATCTGGCCGATGTTGTCGACCGCGGACGGCCATTTGCTGTCGGCCCGTTTATGTCGCCTTTTGCCGCGCAGATCGGGCAGACTATCGCAACCCATATGAAGACGGTCACGGTGAAAAGTGAAGGCGGCTATCATGAGGCAGAGCGCGTGCGCATCGCCTTTTCCAGAGACGACTATGACGGCCCCATCGACTTTGGCATGACACTCCTCTCCGTCACCTGGGATGACCGTTACCGCCTGATCGGGCATCGGGACGTCTTAGGCTCGCTAATGGGTCTTGGTATCGACCGTGCCGTTCTTGGCGACATCCTCATGCAGGGCGCCGGCTGTCAGATCGTAGCAGACAGTACCATGGCCGGGTGGATCAGAGACAATTTCCACAAGGTCGCCATGGTCCCTGTCACAGTCAAAGAGATCCCGATGGAGGAGATCGAGCCGCCGAAGAAAACGGCAAAGGAAGTCCGTGCGACAGTGGCCTCTCTTCGCCTGGATGCCGTCGGGGCAGCGGGCTTTGGTATCTCCCGCTCCAAGATGGTGCAGGCCGTCGATGACGGGCGCACGGAAGTGAACTGGCAGCCTGCCAAGAGCGCGTCCCAGACGGTGAAGGCAGGCGATATCATCAGCATCCGGGGGCGCGGCCGCATCGAGATCAAAGAAGAGACCGGTACGAGCCGAAAAGGACGGACGGGGCTTTTGATCGACAGATATAAGTAAGGGTTCGGGGTTCAGGTTAATAGGTTCAATGGGCTCTGTAGGTTCGACAGGTTCATAGATTTCTCATCTTTCGTGAATACCCTAGGGAAACGCTGATTAAATCGCAGAGTCAGATTTTACAAGAATTTTTATACATAGCTTCGTCATAACCTTCCTTAAATAGCTCGCTATTCGCGTCAGGTTATTCCTTGCTATGCATAAAAATCCAAGAGTAAAATCTGACAACGATTTAATCAGTGTTTCCCTAGCCTTGAAGTTTGAAAGCAGGGATTAGGGGTGCAAAGTAACTGGTGACTGAAATGCCACCTTCGGGCATCGCCCTATTTATACTCTGCGGCGCTTCTGATTTTTATGCGCCGCACCACCACTCCTCACTCCTCACTCCTCACTCCTAACTGGCGAGTAGAGCTTTCACACGCAATCAAAGGGCGGCACGCCCGAGGGGCTAACCCTGAACCTTGAACCCTGAACCCTTGAACTCATAAGTAAGAATATCATTAAAGGAGCATAGATCATGATCACACCGATGGATATTCATAATAAAACATTTTCCGGTCAGATCCGCGGCTATTCGAAGGATGAAGTGAATGCCTTTCTGGAAGAGCTTGCGAGCGACTATGAAAAGATTTACCGCGAGCACCGTGCGATGGAAGAAGAAATGGACATCATCCGCACGAAGCTGCGCAACTATGAAAAGATGGAGTCGACCATGTCCCACACGCTGGTCATGGCACAGGAAACCGCAGATAATGTGAAGAAGAATGCACACAAGGAAGCCGAGCTTTCCATTCAGGAAGCCCAGAGCGAAGCGCAGAAGATCGTTTCCGATGCCGAAGCGGCTCGTCGCAAGATGAATGCGGATCTGCTGAAGGCAGAAGGCGATATGAATCTGTATATCGAAAAGCTCTTGTCAAATTTCAAATCTGCGCTGGCGCTGATCGAAGCAGCCAAAGCCGCTCGTGCACCGCAGGCGGTGCAGACTCAGCAGCCGGCAGCTTCTGAACCGTCTGAACCGACCGTTGAGGCGGAGCCTTCTGCCACGGAAGAAGCAGCACCGGCGGCAGAAGCACAGGAAGCCGCTCCTGCACCTGCCGGCGGAAATCTTTTCGATGAGGCGGCTAAGACAGTAGCTCCGAAAGAAGAGAACTAAGCCTATGGAAACAAAGCAGACCGTGACCGAGTGGGCCAATGACCATCTGGGGCTCACTCTGGCGATCACAAAAAGACTGCATGAAGAGCAGACCCCCTTTCAGCACATTGAGATCGTCGAGACGGAGCAGTATGGACGTCTTCTCATCTTAGACGGTGTTTTCCAGACTTCCGTCAAGGATGAGTGGACGTACCATGAAATGATCGCGCATGTCCCGCTCATGATGCATCCTCATCCGGAGCGTGTACTCATCATTGGTGGCGGAGACGGCGGCGTCGCACGCGAAGTCTGCCGCCACGAGTGTGTAAAACAGGTGGATCTTTGCGACATCGATGGCCGCGTCATCGAGCTTTCTAAGGAATATTTCCCGACGATTTCCAAAGTCCTCCTGGATCCGCCGAAGAAGCTTCATGTCCATGTGGGAGATGGCATCGCTTTTGCGGCCGCGGTGAAGGATTTTTATGACGTCATCATCATCGACTGCTCTGACCCCATCGGACCAGGCGAAGGCCTTTTCACGAGAGAATTCTACAAAAGCGCCAAGGCGGCTCTTAGAGAAGATGGGCTCATCGTCCAGCAGACCGAGTCCCCGATCGTCCAGCAGAAGACCGTCCACGATGTCTTTGAGGCGATGCGTGACGTATTCCCCATCGTACGCATGTATTTTTCACACGTGCCGATCTATCCGGAGTGTATGCACTCCTTCATGATCGGATCGAAGAAATATGACCCGCTGACAGCCACGGTCCGTGAAAACGGCCCGCAGCCGATGAAGTACTATAATAAAAATATCCAGAAAAGCTGCTTTGCCCTTCCGAATTTCATCAAAGACCTGATCTATAAGGGAACATACAGCTTTTAACGAAAGAGACGTGCGCGAGCGCGTCTTTTTTAGTGAAGGCTGGGGATGGAGTGCAAAGGCTGGGGAGGGATGAACGGCTAGAGACTAGAAGACATCAGACATCAGACGCCAGACATCTGACTTCTATCCTCTATCCTTCGGGCATCGCCCTGTTTCGTCATCCTGAGCGGCGAGAAACGTCGTATGTGAGATAACGAATGCCAGAACAGCTGCGACCTGAGCCCTCGATCGCGGCGAAGCCGCCACATTCATTCCTAATTCCTTATTCATAATCTATAAGTATTTGTTGTGCAGCAACATTCTGCCTATACTAATGACAGAAGAAACGAAGGGAGGAGCATGAACGATGTCGATCCAATGGAAAAGGCGGCTTGCTGCAGGACTTGTGCTTGCGGTGCTGCCACTTATCATGACCGCAGGATCCTTGTATTTTCACTGTGAGGAAGTCCGCGCCGCGCAGGTGATCAAAGAGGAGAAAGGGCCGTACGGCTGCCTTACCTGGCCGCAGAATCTGAATGCCGTCAGAAGTGAGGTGGAGATTTTCAAAGAGATCCCCAAAGACCTGCGAGCGGATACTCCGATAGCCACTGCGATTTACAGGAATACCCATGTATACACGAATAGCCTCATGCTGGACATGAGACAATGGCAGGCAGAGAAGCCTCTTTTCTATCGCGTGCGGGCGTACGATCTGGAGGGGCATCCGATCGGCCCCTATTCGCAGCCGGCAGATGTGGAGAGCGCACTTTTCAAGACGGAGCGCAATGCGCCCATCCCGCACGATCCCTATGGCAAGGGGAATGGCAGTGTCCTTCTGTATCCGGTCTATGCCTATACAGGAAATCCGAATGCAGCGAGCTATGAGGTAGAAGTCACGTCAAAGTATCCGGAAAATCTTCATGGCTTCTCGCCATCCGTCCACCGCATCTATGCGGCCAAGACAGAACTCACCGATCTCTATGATGATGCGTCGCGGACGGGGACCTACTACTGGCGCGTCAGGGGAATGGACAGCACGGGGAAGCCCGTGGGGGAGTGGAGCCTGCCGCAGGAGGTCAAAAATCCCGTAAAGCATTGGAAGGTCGCCGTCTATGGCGACAGCATTTCTCACGGCGGCGGCCATCTTTCCTTCGGGCCTGCTGACCTTGCCTACAGCTATGAGTCGTATCTGGACTTTCCTTCGATCAATCTTTCCCAAAGCGGGGATACGAGTGAGGCTATGGTCATGCGCTTCGAGAAGGACGTGCTTCCTTTTTCGCCGGAGTACCTTCTCATCTTGGGCGGGACGAACAGTCTTCGCGCCGGCGTCCCGGCAGCGGATGTGATCTCTGACCTGAAGGAGATCCAGAGAAAGTGCCGCGAGCATGGTATCACGCCCATCCTGATGACGCTGCCGCCGATCAATCCTGAAAACATACAAAAGGCTTTTAATGAGCCGACCTATGGGGGCTGGAAAGCGTCTTTCGATGAGGTGAATGCTTTCATACGCGGTGAGGTCCATATCGATACCGCCGCGCCCTTTGAAAAGATGGAAGAGCTTCCCACCTGGCTTGCGCTGGACGGCATTCACGGCGACTGGAATATGAAGCGCATGATGGCGGAGGTCATCAATCGGGAATTTCCAAAGGTGGCAGCTGGTGACTAAGGATTGGGGATTGGGGAATTCAGGGGGCGGAGTGTCTTATGACTGCGAGGCATCAGCGTTTCCTTAGTTCTTCGTATCATCATTTTGAGCGGAGGGGCTAGGACACCGCATCAGAAAAATGGGGCATGAGTCGCAGGATCTCGCATGATCTCTGGAGAACCTTCTTGCCCTATCCGTTTTTTATTCAATATGTAAACAGAAAGGATTATGCTATGGTTAAACAGACAGCAGGACGCACTATTCTGGGAAATTTTGCGCCGAAATTTGCAGCACTCAATGATGATGTTCTTTTTGGTGAAGTGTGGAGCCGAGAGGAGAAACTGTCGCGCAAGCTCCGTTCCATCGTCACGGTCAGCGCATTGATCGGGAAGGGCATGACAGATGCGTCTCTTGCCTACCATTTGCAGGAAGCCAAAAAGAATGGCGTGACGCAGGAGGAAATGGCAGAACTTCTGACGCACATTGCTTTTTACGCTGGTTGGCCTAATGCATGGGCGGCCTTCCATCTTGCCATGGAGGTCTATGAGAATGGGGACGCAGAGCACGGCGGCCTCTTTGGGCAGGGCGAGCCGAATACGGCTTACGCGAAGTATTTCACCGGGAATTCCTATTTGAAGGTGATTTCTAAAGCAGGCGATCCGCTGACCATATGCCAAGTGACTTTCGAACCTGGATGCCGCAACCACTGGCATATTCACCACGCCAAGAGCGGGGGCGGGCAGGTGCTCATCTGTGTCGATGGCGAAGGCTGGTATCAGGAAGAAGGAAAAGAGGCGCAGAGCCTAAAAGCAGGCGATATCGTGGAAATCCCCGCAAATGTGAAACACTGGCATGGGGCAAAGAGGGAGAGCTGGTTCAGCCATCTGGCTTTTGAGATCCCGGGGACCGATCTTTCTAATGAGTGGTGCGAGGAAGTCAGCGCGGCAGCCTATGACGCGCTGACTCGCTGAAGAGGTGTCTATGAAGATACTGATTGTTTACTACAGCTATAGTCATGGAAATACGAAAAAGATCGCGGAAGCGCTGGCAAAAGCCACAGAGGGGGATATTGAGCGCATCGAGACGGTCAAGAAGTACGGTTCCTATGAGGAAACAGTCGAAGTGGGGCAGGCAGAAGTACAGCGGGGGGAGTGTCCGCCGCTGCGTCCGATGAAGAAGGATATCGTGGGATATGATGTGATTGCTTTGGGATCGCCGACCTGGTGGTACACCATGGCGCCTGCCATGCGTACCTTCGTGACGACGCATGACTTCACTGGAAAGAAAATGATTTTCTTCACGACACATGGTGGCTGGCCAGGGAGCGCCATCAAGCATCTTAAGAATTTAACCCATACGGATGAAGTACTCGGGACGATAGAAGTCCGCTTTGACCCCTATGGGGGCGACGAACAGATCACGCCGGAAAAGGACGTGGACGCTTGGATTTCTATGATGGAGAAGAAAGTACGAGGGTAGCATGGATGTGCCATATCAGGAGCTCGAAAAGATGAAAATCAAAGAGCTCAAAAAAGAACGCTTCCGCCTGCTGGACGATATTCACGAAAAGCAGCAGCAGCTCGATCAGATCGATTACCAGATTTATCAAAAGAAAAAGGAAGAGGGAAAGGAAGGATCATGATGTGGAAGAAAGCAAGCGCTCTTTTGTGCGCGTTCCTGGTAGCGGGAGGGTTAACCGGCTGCGGGGAAACAACGGGTGTGCCTCATCGCGAGGACAAAGCAGCAGGCGCATCGAGCGAGACCCCTATGGTGAAGAAAGATGGCAAAGCCATCGTAGTATATTTTTCTGCGACCGGGAATACAAAACGTGCTGCGGAAATCATTGCGCGCACCAAAGGGCTGGATGTATGGGAAATTAAGCCGAAAGAACCCTATACGGATTCGGATCTCAATTATAGAAATGACAACAGCCGCGTCAGCCGCGAACATCAGGATCGGAGCCTTATGCCGGAGATCGATGGGGATGTACCTGGTTGGGATAGCTATGAGACGGTCTTTCTGGGGTATCCGATCTGGTGGGGCGAAGCACCGAACATTGTATACCATTTCGTAAAGACACATGACTTTTCCGGAAAGCAGGTCATTCCTTTCTGCACATCGTATTCCAGTGATCTTGGAGACAGCGATGTGCTGCTAGAAGAAACGGCCAAGAGCGGCGAATGGTTTCCAGGGACTCGTTTCTCCGGCAGAGCCTCTGAAAGTGACCTTATCGACTGGTCCGGGCACTTCTAGGGAGGCGAGGAAGCGCTATGAAGCTTCTTCTTTAGCTGCCTGCAGCGGGGAAATCTTTTAAAAGTAGGGAAAGCCACTTGACAAGCATGAAACATGATTTATAATAAAAGCATGTTTTAAGAGCATAAGCAAATTGTCTGTGTCTTAAAGCAAACCGTTGCCTGCGTTTCGCGTGTCTGGCGAGTCATCCCGCCATGGTATACCCCTATATCATGGTTTCCCGCTTTCCCCATAGCCCCGATGACATCCCATCGCCCTCACAAGAGCGCAGGCAGAAAAGAGCGGGTCTCCCCTAATTTCCCGCTCTTTTTCTATTGCATTTTTCTGATGGATGACTGACCTTGGCTTCATGTACTTCCACGTCCCATGCCCGATGCAGGAAAAGATTTTCTGATCGATCAAAAGAAAAGCGGCTCGGTGCATGCATGCCGGAGGGCGAATTTTCTGATCCTCCCGATGAAAATCAGTCCCGTCCGGCAGATTTTCTTATTTGTTAAATTGACAATTCGTTTTATTATATTTTATAATTAACCAGATACATTTGAAATAGTGTATCCTTATTTGGGGAAGAGTTGATTTTTGAGTTTCCGGGGCCATTCGGAGTTTGGCCTCATTGTTCATGAAAAGGGGACATAATCATGGCACAGGCAGCAACAAGAGCAGAACGTATGGTGGGCGTTCGTGCGAATATTCTTAACACCGCTAAAAGACTTTTTTTGGAACAGGGGTATAAAAAGACAACCATTCGCCAGATCGTACAGGAGTCCGGGATCACCTCGGGCAGTATCTACAATCTGTTTGACAATAAAGACGCTGTTTTCTCGGCCATTACGAATGACCTTTGCCAGGTGATCGTGGATGAGGTGGAGAAGCGCTTCTCTGATAAACCGCTGGAATATCACTATGCGGCGATACTGGCGGTCGAGCTGTATGCGATCGAGAAGAAATCTGTTTTCCGTGAACTCTACTATGAAGCCTATACGGAGCCAAAGATTTTCGAAGCCCTGCTCCATACGCATTTGGATCTCGCAGATCACTACCTCGCAGAGGCAGACTGTATGGGCTATCTGAAGCCGGATGAATATTATGCACGCATGCTCCTTTCCAAAGGCGCCATGCTCGGCTATATGCAAGCCTTCGACTTTGACCGCACCGGTCCTGTCCGTGTGCTTCGAAGAGAGCTTGCCTCCCTCATCCTGCTGTCTCTCGGGCTGAAGAAACGGGATATCAAAGACCTGTACTCCTTCATGCTGGAGATCGAGGATGAATGCAGCGAGATCATCGAAGTGATCCTTGACAGCGTGCATCAGTCATAGAGACGGGGATAGTGAGTGAGGAGCCCGGTGGATCTGTGATTGGTGACGGAAGGCCGCCCCAGGGCGCCGCCTCAGCCAATAGACAAATGGGTAACGATCCCAAAGCGTGAGAGATAGGGTCTCTCACGTTTTTTATTTGAAAAAAGTTTCACAAAAGCTATTGCAATTTTATGCATAACGCTGTATAATTATCACATCGTCAAACAAGCCCATGTGAAAGGGCTGATGAAATTGTCTATATTATTTTGAAAGGCGGCATTATCATGACAGATATTAAAAGCGTAAAGAAAGTAGTTCTTGCATATTCCGGTGGTCTGGATACCTCCGTTATCATTCCGTGGCTGAAAGAAACCTATGGCTGTGAAGTCATTGCCTGCACCGTGAATCTGGGACAGCCGGAAGACTTCGAAGCCATCCACAAGAAGGCGCTCGCATCCGGTGCTGAATATGCAGAGACCCTTGATGTTCGCAAAGAATTCATTGAAGAATATGCATACAAAGTCCTTCAGGCAGATGGCCGTTATGAAGGCAAGTACCTGCTCGGTACCTCCTTCGCTCGTCCACTGATCGGCAAATGCCTCGTCGACATGGCAAAGAAATATGGCGCTGATGCCATCTGCCACGGCGCGACCGGCAAAGGCAATGACCAGGTTCGTTTCGAACTCACCATCAAAGCACTGGCTCCGCACATGAAGATCATCGCTCCATGGCGTATCTGGGATATGAAGTCCCGTGAAGATGAAATGGCTTATGCTGAAGCACATGGTGTGCCGATCGACAAGTATGATGAAAAGCAGACTGATGAAGAAAAGGCTGCACAGAAATATCCATACTCCATGGACTGGAACATGTGGCATCTGTCCCATGAAGGCGATGATCTGGAAAATCCGGCAAATGCGCCGCACAAGGATATGTACCTCGTCACCTGCGATCCGGAAGAAGCTCCGGATAAGCCGGAGATCGTCACCATTGATTTTGAAAAAGGCATTCCGACCGCTGTCAATGGCAAGAAGATGGACGGCGTAGAGCTCGTCAATACCCTGAATGCCATCGGCGCACGCAACGGCATCGGCATCGATGACCTCGTAGAAAACCGCCTCGTCGGCATGAAGTCCCGCGGCGTCTATGAAAACCCATGCGGCTCCATCCTTTTCTACGCACACACCGAACTGGAACGCCTCTGCCTTGACCGCGCGACCTTCCATTTCAAAGAAATCGCTGCTGTCAAATACTCGGAGCTCGTATATGACGGGATGTGGTTCGCACCGCTGCGCGAAGCACTGCAGGCCTTCGCTGACAAGACCTCTGAAACCGTTACCGGCAAAGTCACCCTTCGCCTCTACAAGGGCAACATCATGTCCAATGGCGCAGAAAGCCCGTACTCCCTGTATAATGAAGAATTCGTCACCTTCGGTGAAGATGATGTATACAATCAGGCAGATGCAGAAGGCTTCATCAACCTCTTCGGCCTGCCGCTCACCATCCGTGCCCTCATGAAGGAGAAGAATGCAAAATGAGTGATATGATGTGGGGTGGACGCTTCACGAAGGCAGAGGAAAAGAATGCACTGGATTTCAATGCATCCATTTCCTATGACTGCCGCATGTATCGTGAGGACATCGCCGGCTCTATCGCCCATGCCAAAATGCTGGCGGCTCATGGGATCATTTCCAAAGAGGATCAGGAAAAGATCACCAAGGGTCTTCTCTCTATCAAAAAAGAGATCGATGAAGGGACATTCCCTTTCTCCGTCGAACTCGAAGATATTCATATGAATATCGAAAAACGTCTCACCGAGGAGATCGGTGATGCCGGCGCCCGCCTCCACACGGCGAGAAGCCGCAATGACCAGTGCGCGCTGGATCTCCATATGTACATGAAGAGAAATATCGCGCGCCTGTCTGAAAAGCTCATCGCCGTCTTAGAAGCCCTCCTCGCTGCTTCCAAGAAATATCAGGACGTCATCCTGCCGGGCTACACCCACATGCAGCGCGCGCAGCCGGTCCTCTTCGCTCATCACATGCTCGCGTACTTTGCGATGCTCGAGCGTGACTTCAAGCGTCTCGAAGACTGCTACGATATGTGTGACATGTCGCCGATCGGTGCCTGTGCGCTGGCAGGGACCACGTACCCGACACATCCCGAGGAAGAAGCGAATGACCTTCACTTCGGCTCCGTCTATGGAAACAGCCTCGATGCGGTCTCGGATCGCGACTACCTTCTCCAGTTTCTCTCCTTCGCGTCGATCTGTGCGATGCATCTCTCGCGTCTGTCGGAAGAATTCATCTACTGGTCCACCCGCGAGTTCCAGTTCATCGAGCTTGATGACGGATACTCCACGGGCAGCTCTATCATGCCGCAGAAGAAGAATCCGGACATGTGTGAGCTCATTCGCGGCAAAACCGGCCGTGTCTATGGACACCTCATCGGTCTCCTGACCGTCATGAAGGGTCTGCCGCTGGCCTATGACAAGGACATGCAGGAAGATAAGGAAGGCGTCTTTGATGCCTTGGATACCTTGTACTTCGCCCTCGACATCTATGCCGGCATGATCTCCACCATGACTGTCAATGGCGATCACACCCGCCAAGTCCTTGAAAGTGACTTCTCGAATGCGACCGACATGGCGGACTACCTTGCGAAGAAAGGACTGCCTTTCCGTCAGGCGCATGCCGTTGTCGGAAATGCTGTCCACTACTGCATCGAGCACCACAAGGTCCTTCTGGATCTCTCCATGGAGGAATTCAGATCCATGAGCCCGCTCTTTGAAGAAGACATCAAAGAAGCCCTCTCTATCGAAAACTGTGTGAAGAACCGTGAAAGCTACGGCGGCACAGGGTCGAAGTCCGTAGAATGTCAGCAGACACATGCAGAAAAAGCCATCGCTTCCATGAAGGAAACTATGGACGCCTGGAAACAGGAGATGGCATTTCTCGTCTGATCTGGATAGTCATGCTTCTATTGGACAGCTCCCACTTGATGTAACCACGGCATTCCCGCCTGGTATAGACAATTTCACAAGCAAAAAGCCCATCGTCTGATGGGCTTTTTGCTTGTGAGAAGGGGCGGGGCATGGCGGCGGCTCTCTCATATAGCAGGATATGCGTTTTATCGGATCCGGTGAGCCGCGCGATCACTAAAAAACGAAGGCACCTCGAGGAAGATGCCTTCGTTTTTTTCTTATCTTTCCGGCGGAAGTCCCGCATATTCTCTGGCGAAGTCAGAGAAATTCTCGATGATATAGCGCTTCAGCATATCTGCCGGGGGAGAGAGCTTCTCACCTTTTTTCCACGAAAGGCTGATGTAGCGCGAGCAGCTCGGAGAGGAGATCGGCACCAGCGCGACATGGTCGCCGCCGACACCGTGCCATGTGATGCGCGGCGCGAAGGATACACCGAGACCGGCGCGGATGAATTCACGTACTGTCATCGGGCTGTCACTCTCGAGTACCACGTGTGGGACAAAGCCTGCCATGCGGCAGTAGAAGTCTGTGATGGTACGAAGGGAAGAGCCTGCTTCCAGAGAAATGAATCCCGCTTTCTCAAATTCATCCAGATTGACAGACGATTTTCTGGCATGCGGATCCGTATCCGGCATAGCCAGCATGATGTCTTCCTTGAGGAGCGTCACAGAGTGGTCATTCTCGATCGGATTGATGGAGGAGGACAGGAAGAGATCCACATGATTCTGGTTCTGCTGACCTGGCTTATTGTGCTGCTGCAGGATCTCGAAACGGATATCCGGATGCTCCTGACGGAAACGGGTGAGGAAAGCCGGGATGATCATAGAAGCCGCAAAAAGAGAGATGGTGACGGTGAGCTTCTGTGCTTCTTTGGTATCAGCCAGCTCCTTCTGCGCGCCGTGCAGCTCTTGCATGATGCGGTTCGTATGGCGGAGCAGGATCTCGCCATATCTTGTGAGGACGATGTTTCGGCCGCTTCTGGAAAAGAGCGGCACGCCGAGCTCGGTCTCAAGGACCTTGATGGTATGGGACAGGGACGGCTGGGAAATGTGAAGGGCTTCTGCTGCGCGCGTCAGGTGCTGCAACTCGGCTGTCTTTTGGAAATAGCTCAGGGCGAGCAATGTCAATTTCATGGAGATCCCCCAAATGATTGATAGAAAAAACAAAAAATCGAATATTACTTATAAAT
>SKEO01001312.1_pt1 | contig 20285 bp, 17 predicted proteins | sample 4826801 | NCBI WGS metagenome assembly SKEO01 (sample SAMN11008807, study PRJNA524170) | human gut metagenome | biome: Human fecal sample; material: Feces; isolation source: fecal sample from pouch patient p3 | host: Homo sapiens | place: Israel: Tel-Aviv | collected 2016-02-25 | reverse complement strand
CTCACGGCGGTGCTATCTACAAGGATAAAACCCATGACATGACTGATTTAACCTCGAGGGCCTACCTGTTCCATGACCGCGCCTTGGAAAACAAGGAAGCTAAAGAGGAGATTGCAAACGAGGCGATAAAGCTCGTAAGTGACCATATGTGTATATTCCTTGATGCCAGCTCCACAGCCTACACTCTCGGCATGAAGCTTTCAGGCTTTACAGAGCTGACCGTCATCACCAATGGCATCAATCTGGCTTTAGAGCTAAAGGATATCCCGGGTGTCACAGTCATCCTGACAGGCGGTATCGTAACCAGTGCATCCGCTTCCATAGAAGGACTGCTTGGCGCTGATTTACTCAAAAAGATACACACCGATATCGCGTTCGTGTCAGCAAGAGGCTTCTCTGTAGAAGACGGACTGACTGATTTCAGTATATACGAGGCTGATTTAAAGCACATGTGTATCAAGGCCTCCGCTAAAACTGTGGCTCTTGTCGACCACACCAAGTTTGATACCACATCCATATCAAGCTATGCATCGCTTGATGACATCAATATGGTAATCACCGACTCCGGTATCTCTCCTGAGACAGCAGATATATATGAGAAGGCAGGCACTGATATTGTTATATCCGGAATATAAATGAGACGATATAGCCATATAAAAGTATAAGTACAAATAAAAATGACACGCAACGTTTTACGCTGCGTGTCATTTTATAGTTGTCTTATACGCTTAAAGCATCAGACTATCTTATATGCATTTCTACCCTTTTCCTTCACATCATTGAGCACTTCATCCACCGTCTTGAACAGCTTTGAAAACTCATCCGGCACCTTTACATCCGGGGCGGTAACATATGCCTGTGATACAGTCAGATACTCATCCACCTTAGAGCTCTCATGAAGTATCTGTTTTTTGGCAAGCTCAAGTCTTATATGCTCGGCTATATTTTTAATGATATCCTCATCCGTTTCCTGCAGGATTATGTAGAATTCATCACCATAGAAATGATACCCCATTCCCTTATCTTTGATGCTCTCATTTATTATGGATGACAATTCTTTTAGCACTGCATCACCGGTGACTCTGCCACTGTTTCTGTTAAATGACTTGAAGAAATCTATATCCACTACTCCAAACGTGATTCCTGCACCATCTGAATCCTGATTTTTGCTCACAAGCTTTTCAAAATCGTTTCGCATCTTGAACTTATTGCCCATGCCTGTAAGCATATCTGTGTAGTTGAGTCTGACTGCCTTACGGCGCTCATACTCAGTCTCCTGAAGCTGAAGCTTAAGGTCGATTGTATCACCAAGACGCTTTATCTGCTCCTTCACCTGCATAGAGTGGAGATTTGCGTAATATACGCACAGCTTGTTGTACGCCTCTGTATCACCCATGGCGCTCTCATATTTCATCCACATCTTGACACAGGTCTTCTGGAAAAACAGATTTTCTGTTTCAATAGCAAAGCGTTCATACTCCACAATAACCTTTTTCCATGCATCGAACTCCCCCATATTCATAAATAGATTGCAAAGGCTTAGTATCTCAAGTACATAATTGGCAGAATTGATATTGTTTATCGCACCCTCAACCAGCTCTTCCACATGATCTCTGACCTCATCCTCATTTCCCATCTTCCATAGCATATGTGCCTGTGACATATCTATCAGAAATCTGTTTTTATCACTGCCAGCTATCTCATTAAAGAGTATCGCGTCAGAAAGATGCTTTTCTGCCTTTTCAAACTCATTAATTCCCGTGTATGATATGCACAGATTCAGATGAAGCATGAGAAGTTCCTGATAATAGCTATCCCTCTCTCCATGCAGCGGTGGCTTGCACAGCTCCAGTGCTTCGTTGAAATATCTGATAGCCTTTTCATACAATCCAAGCTCCATATAGAGCGAGCCTATATTATTGTTTACAAGCATGATTATCTCTGTTGAACCCTGCTCCACAGCTACATCCATAGCCTCTAGGTAGCAGTCAATTGACATGCTTACATCTCCAATAGATGCATATATGACTCCCATAAGATTAACAGCCTTTGCCATCTGCTCATATGCGCCACAGCTCTTATAAAGACCGGCTGTCTCCTGTGCCTTATTCTCTGCCAAAAAAACCTTATTCTCGCCAAATAAGGCTGCTGCCTCATCCATACATCTGTCTGCCTTTTGCAATATACCCATAAAAACCCTCCTATAGATGACAATACAATCTATTTCTCAGCAAGATACTGCTTATATCCAACCTGTTTCAGTTTCGCATCCTTTGCTACAACCTGAGCCTTCATATCTGCTGTATACTTTTTGATTTTCTCAAGGATTGCATCATCACCTGCTGCGAGTATCTTTGCTGCAAGGATTGCTGCATTTTTCGCACCGTCAATTGCAACTGTGGCAACAGGCACTCCAGGTGGCATCTGCATGATTGAGAACACTGCATCCATTCCATCCAGATTCTTTCCTGAAAGCGGTACTCCGATAACAGGAAGTGCAAAAAGCGCTGCACACATTCCCGGAAGTGCTGCTGCCATTCCCGCTCCTGCTATTATTACCTTTACATCTCTATCCTCAGCGCCTCTTGTCCACTCAATAAGCTCATCCGGCTCACGGTGTGCCGAGATGATGGTGAGCTCATACTCTATGCCGAGCTCTTCAAGCATATCTGCCGCCTTACTCATCACCTTTAAATCTGAGTCGCTGCCCATAACTATTCCAACCTTTGCCATTTTATCCTCCTTATATGTCTAACAATTATTTGCTTTCTGCATCAAGCGTATCGAGCGGTTTGTTCAACTCTTCTACGCCCTCAAGCACAAATCTGCCATCTCTTATTATATCACATGTTGAGCCATCGTGTCGAATAACTGTGATGGCTCCAAGCTCATCATATGGTATTGTGATATCCGTGTGGCAGTTGAAATATGCCTTTGATATATCCTCTTTTCTGCGGATGGAAACTGAATTATCCCTGGCAATGATTGCTTTTCCGTCAGGGTTGTATGTCATATTGTCCTCATCGTATGTGTAGCAGGTATCACCCACTGCAAAGTGCGGTCCTGTCTTCTCTGCTATGAGAATAGGCATCTTTGCCGCGATATCGTATACTCTCGCCATACGGTAGGCTGTCGTATTGGTGCCTATGGCAAACTCACCCATAGGCAGTGTGTCATGATGGAAAAGCACATTGTCTGATATATACTTTTTGTTTTCTTCCTCATCCTCAAAATTGGTGCATGTATATTTATCAATCATGCCATCCTTAAAGTCGATTTCCAGATTAAGGAAATTAAGCTCATTGAGATATACCTGACTGACATGCAGCTTGCCATTTGTGCCCTCTAACACCGGTGAAGTAAACACCTCTCCGACAGGGATATTTACATCAGCCACACAGTTTTCAAAAGCCGTCTCCTTTGAAGGCTCCTTAAGCTCATGAATCTTGACATACAAATCTGTCCTGTTGCCGTTTGTTCCGACGATATGCACCCTGTCTGCTGTATCGAGCACATCTATGATTTTCTGCTGCATATCTCTGTAGAGTGCATAATCAAGAGTATTAATCTTTACAGTCTCCGTAAAAATTTCCTTATAATCAGGTCCGATTGCAGCACACGGATAGGCAATAATCGTAAAGCTTCTGTCCTCGCTGTGAATATAGCTGTTCATATACTGTGAGCGCACGCTTGTCATATGGACTACAAGCTTCTGCTGCTCATCATTAAAGTGTGCAGCCTCCTTCTTTGAAACCGGAGCAAACGGCTCCTCTCCAAATATCTCTATGACAGCCGGTCCTCCACATTTGCATGCTACATCCTTCATTCTCTCAAGTGCATTGTGCATGCACTCAAGACGATACTCCACATATGCCTTGTCAAGCCACAGTGCCATATCCTCCTTGTGGTCATAGTCAAACTGCTTATTGACCGATGTGGAAAATGGTCTCATGGCAGGCTTCATACCCATTTTCTCAAAATTCTTTAATGCTGCTCTTATCATACGCTCAAAGCCAAGCGGATAAAGCACCTGAACCACCGACTTCTTTGAGATATCCTTGTTGCAGGTAATAAAGCCAATGCGGTATCCTTCTGTATAGGTATCTGCCATGGCCTGTATCTCCTCATCTGAAAATGAAGCCAGATGCGCTCTGCCGGCGCGCTCATTCTCTCCGACATACAGTCCGTAGGAATACAGATAATCATCATTTGACAAATCTGCCTCATTTACAAGCTCTGTATAGTAATCATAAGCCGGGTCAAGGAGTGCTCTGTTGTCATCCTCTGCAAAAATCTCCTCATAATCATGCATGAACGAATATATACAGCCCCTTATCTCATCAGGACTCAGCTCATTGGCATTCTCAAAATAATTGTAAAGCTCTACAATAAGCTCTGCATAAATGCAGAGATACTTTATATCCCCCTGATAGATATGCGTAATGCTTCCGGCAATTTTTGCATATACAGCCGATAAAAGCTGACCATACTCATCTCCGAGCACCTTTACGGCATATGCCGGGTTGGCATAGCTTTTCTCGTAATTTTCTTTATCAAACTGTGAATAGAATAAATCGTTAAATTCCTTATCTGCGCTATGGTTTTTAATAGTGTTTAGGCACTTTGCCACACTTGTGAAATAATCTGCAAAAGCCGGCTCTATCGCAGGCTCTCTGATAATCTGTTCTATCCGCTCATCCACAAGCTCTAATCGCTCTGCGTAAAGCTCATTGGAGAGTTCATAAATCTCTTTATAACTCATATATCCCTATAATCTTTCTTTCATATAATAAAACCTGCAGCATATGTTCCTCCCCAGCTGATTACCGCTATGAGTGAAAAAAACACTGCCAGTCGTGGAAACGTCATGAATGATTCCTCATCAAAGAGGCTTCTGATGGCAAACCCGAAATCTGCCAGAGATATGCCAAGCATCAGTATACCGGCACTGCCATAGTACATAGACAGATTGCCATCTCCTCTGAATGCCGCATTCAAAAAAACTATATATACAATCTCTATGAGGATAGCCACAACAAGTGCAGCTATCCCCCTCTTAGATTGCTTCTTTTCCGTAAACTTATACCTGTTACGTTTTCTTCTGCCAAGCAATTTATATTCTCCTATTTGCAACCGTACTGCTTATAGTACTCATCTATAGCTGCTTTGATTGTGTCATCAATGACTACTCTGCCATCATGCTCTCTGTTGTAGAGATACTCTGTAACCTCTTCCATTGTGACGATTGCCTTGCCCTCAAAGCCGTACTTCTCATGAATCTCATCGAGCGCGCTTACCTTGCCGCCCTGTCCGACTTCCATTCTGTTAAGGCTCACCATAAGGCCTACGATTGTAACATCAGCAGCCTCTCTTACCTTTGGAACTGTCTCCTCCATTGATTTGCCGGATGTGGTGACATCCTCTATCATGACTACTCTGTCGCCATCCTTAAGCTTGCTTCCAAGGAAGCCTCCCTTGTCTGCACCGTGATCCTTTGCCTCTTTTCTGTCTGAGCAGTAGCGCACCTCTTTGCCATAGAGCTCATGGTATGCGATGGCTGTTACCACTGCAAGCGGAATTCCCTTGTATGCAGGTCCGAATAATACATCAAAGTCATCTCCGTAGTTTGCATGGATAGCCTTTGCGTAGTACTCTCCGAGTCTCTTAAGCTGTGAGCCTGTCACATATGCTCCCGCATTCATGAAAAATGGTGATTTACGGCCGCTCTTTAATGTGAAATCACCAAATTTCAGCACGTCACTCTCCACCATAAAGTCTATAAATTCGCTCTTGTAACTTTCCATTGTATGTTAATCCTCCTGTGTGTTTTTCTATAAATTATCTTTGTCAATTTTACCACATTGGGGCGTGCTTTTCAACGTGGAAATTGGTTACAAAAACAGCATCCCTTCATATTAAATGAATATGGGATGCTGTTCATCTGCTTATATATTTTTATCAGATATACTCACTTGTGTTTACAATCACACCGTCATATACTGACTGCTTTTTGATAAACTCCGCAGCCTTGTCCACATCTCTGCCGTTTTTGTTCCAGTCCTTTGTGAACTCAACTTTGTCGGCTGCAAGCTCCTTCTCCTGCTTTTGGCTGATGAGCAGAAGTACGAGTATTCCGGCATGGCTTAGGTGCTTGACTACATTTACGAAGTCCTCACCCTCCTTTGGTGCGTAGAGATAAGTATGGCGTCCGTCTATATTTAAGGCTTTCTCGACATCCTCCACAAAGCCTCGGTTTACACCATCCACTCCGTCTACGAATACGGCGGTGATTGCCTTTTGGTCCTTGATTGCCGCTCTTACGTTTCTGTCTACTCTGCCCTCGTAGAGGCCGCTTTCCTCTGTGTGTACCTCTTCGACTACACCGCAGGCAGATGTCATGTCTGTCACACGGTCGATTAAGATGAACTCACCGAGTGTCTTGTGATTTTTGAACTTATCGCAGACTATCTTGTCCGAGAATGCAATCTTTACAACTGCTATCTCGTTCTTTTTAAGCTTGTCGGCAGGCTTTTCCTCACCTGTGTTTACGTCGATGGTATGCTCTATCTCTGTTACGATGCCCGGTATTGACTTGGTACCAAGCTTGAAGAAGAAATTCTTTCCCTTAAAGAGCTCATCGTCATCCATCCAGAGTATTGTAGCTGTGATGGATGAAGCCACCTTTGCTCCTGAACCGATTGTGAGCACGCAGCCTCTTGATACGTCCACCTCTCTGTCAAGCTGGATTGTAACCGGCTGGCCTGTAAATGCGCTATCACTTAGCTTATCACCCACATGGATGCTTTTTACATGTGCTGTCTCATTGCTTGGCAGTGTGGTGATTTCATCGCCAACCTTTACCTCTCCGGCCTCTATCTGGCCCTGGAATCCACGGAAGGTGTGGTCAGGACGGCAGACTCTCTGTACAGGCATGTAAAAGCCCTCTTCCTCGTTCTCATCCTTTATGTCAACATCCTCAAGGTATGATAAAAGAGCAGGTCCCTTGTACCATGGGATATTCTCAGACTTTGTTGTGACATTGTCACCCTCTGTTGCAGAAACAGGAATTATTACTACATTTTTGAGTTCAAGCTCCCTTGTAAGCTCAATAATCTGCTTTGTGATTTCATCGAAACGCTTCTCGTCGTAGCCTACAAGATCCATCTTGTTTACAGCAAATACAAAGTAGTTGATTCCCATGAGCGCGCAGATTCTTGCGTGTCTTCTTGTCTGAACCAATACGCCCTGCTTTGCATCTATTAAAATTACCGCAAGGTCTGCAAAGGATGCACCTACAGCCATGTTTCTTGTGTACTCCTCATGGCCCGGTGTATCTGCCACGATAAAGCTTCTCTTATCTGTTGTGAAGTAACGATAAGCCACATCGATTGTGATTCCCTGCTCTCTCTCTGCCATCAGTCCGTCGAGGAGGAGTGAATAGTCGATGGCGCCGCCACGGCTTCCGATCTTACTGTCAAGCTCCAATGCCTTTTCCTGATCTGCATAGAGCAGCTTTGAATCGTATAATATATGTCCGATCAGAGTTGATTTTCCGTCGTCCACGCTTCCGCATGTAATAAATTTAAGTAATCCGCTCATTTTAGAAATATCCCTCCCTCTTTCTTCTTTCCATGCTGCCTGCCGCCTCGTTGTCTATGACACGGGTGGTTCTCTCTGAGGAAACAGCACTGAGTGTCTCATCAATAATCTCATCAAGTGTATCCGCTGTCGACTCCACACCACCTGTCAGTGGATAGCAGCCGAGAGTTCTGAAACGTACACTCTTCATCTGGATTTTCTCACCCGGACGAAGCTTCATTCTGTCGTCATCTACCATGATGATGTTGCCGTCTCTGTATACAACAGGTCTTTCCTTTGCAAAGTAAAGTGAAGGAATCTCGATATTCTCTCTCTTTATATACTGCCAGATATCCTTCTCTGTCCAGTTTGACAGTGGGAAAACTCGCACCTCCTGGCCCTTTTTGATTCTGGAGTTGTAGAGCTTCCACATCTCCGGGCGCTGGTTCTTTGGATCCCATGCGTGGTTTTCATTTCTGAAGGAGAAGATTCGCTCCTTGGCTCTTGATTTCTCCTCGTCTCTTCGGCCGCCGCCAAACGCTGCCGTAAAGCCGTATTTGTCAAGCGCCTGCTTGAGCGCCTGTGTCTTCATGATATCTGTGTATGCTGAGCCGTGGTCAAATGGATTGATGCCCTGCTTTACGCCATCCTGATTTATATATTCAAGCATCTCGATGCCCTTTTCCTTAGCAATGCGATCTCTGAATTCTATCATCTCATGGAATTTCCAGGTTGTATTTACATGTAAAAACGGAAATGGCGGCTTCTCCGGATAAAATGCCTTCATTGCAAGATGAAGCATTACCGAGCTGTCCTTTCCAATTGAGTACAACATAACCGGCTTCTCGCACTCTGCGGCTACTTCACGTATTATGTATATTGCCTCTGCTTCGAGTTCGTCAAGATGTGATAATTCACCCATGTCTGTTACCATCCTTTTCTTTAATATTTATTGGATTCCTTCTTGTTGATAAGAATCTCTTCCTTGCTTCCGTCGCGCTTTTTGATATCCCAGGTCAGCGTATCCGGCGTGCTTTTTACTGTCATGAGACTTCCCATGCCTCCTATGTCTGCTCCAAGATAAAGAGCAATAGCGCCAAAATGACATTCCTTGATGCATGAGGCACAGCCCCAGCAGTCCTTAGGATATTTGATAAAGGCTTTTTTCTCTGAGTCCTGATATATCAGGCTTCCCGGGCATACACTTGTACACATGCCACATCCCTTACACTTTGCTTTATCAATCATTATGCTCATAACGCGCCTCCCTTCCGACAAGCTCTCTGTAAATCATATGAAGCTGCCCGTTTTCATATCTGGAATTGACGTATTTCATCCAGTCATCACTCTTGTCGGGATAATCCAGATTCTCAGCAAAGCTGTGCCATCTGGTCTCCTTTCTTGCACCAAGATGTGCTATAACCGAAAGACATACCGTAAGCCTCTCCTTAAGCTCATATATGAACATAAGCTCATGCATATCACATGCATATAAATCACCGGTCAGCTCTATCAGATGATTTATCTTTTCCTTTGCCAGCGCAAGCTGCTTGCTGTTGAACTGATAATGTGTGGAAATACCGCCTGCGTAGTTGTCCATGACCTTCTGCATGGCTTCCTCGATAGCCTCTGTTGTAAACATCTGAGACCTTTCCGTGAGGAAATGATCATACTCGGCTGCTTTTGCTTCAAGCGCCTTTTCCTCATCAAATGCCGATGTGTCATGACTTCCATCAGATGTATCTGCATCAAGCTTTGAAACCATATCTATCGCAGCGATTTCGCCTTCCACCATGGCTCCTGTAACGTATTTCTGTGGACATCCTCCTGCCACATCTCCAGCAGCATAAAGTCCGTGGATTGTAGTCTCACGCTCGGTATTTACCCAGTAGCCGCTCGCTGTGTGCCCACCTACGATATACGGCTCGGTGCCTTCTATCTCCACATTCTGCTCACTTGGATTCTTACCTGCCTCCACCCACTTGAGTGTCTGACTTGGTGCCATGTTGAGATATGCCTTTCTTAATGACTCATCCTGCTGTGGAGAGATGCCCTCTGTCCTTAAGTAGCAAGGACCTCTTCCCTCGAGATTTTCCATGACCGTTCCGTATACACGCTCTGATGTGGTAAGGCCGTATTTTGTCTCGTAAACCTCTCCAAGTGAATTGACCTGCTTTGCCCCGACTCCCTGTGCAATTGTTCCTGTCGGTGCAATTGTGTCCTTGCATCTGAGTGCGATAAATCTCATCTCAAAAGTGGTCATCTCAGCTCCGCTTCTTATGCCCATCGCATATCCGGCGCCTGTATTAAACGGCGGATACCACATCTTGTGCCTTGAAAAACCGGGATTGTTTGGTCTGTATAAACCGGCCGCTCCGCCTGTTGCACAGAGCACCTTTTTAGCCCTGATTTCATAGGCTGTCGCATCCTCGATTGAAAATCCGTATGCACCCTTTATGGTGTTGTTCTCAACTATATAGTCCGTGATATTGATTCTGTTTATCACTGTACAGTCCGTAAGCTTTGATACAGCTTCTGCCAAAAGCGGCTTCATGTTCTCGCCGTTTATCTTGATATTTCGGTTTCCTCTTGCTACATACTCACCGTTTTCATCCTTTAATATGACAAGTCCAAGCTTTTCCATCTTGTCCGTCACACGGTTTAAGCCCTCGGACATAGTCATAAGTAAGTCTTCCCTTACTATGCCGTCAGCATCCTTTTTGGCGTAGTCTACATAGTCCTCAGGCTTTCTGCCCTTTACTATGTATGCATTTATCGCATTGACACCTGCTGCAAGGCATCCGCTTCGCTTTATGTTCGCTTTCTCTGCAATTATAATCGAATAATCCGATTTCTCACGGATGGTGAGCGCTGCATAACAGCCCGCCGTGCCACCTCCTATTATGAGGATGTCCGTGTGTAGGATTTTTTTGTTTTCTATCTTCATTTATCTCCCTCTGCTTCCTCTTTCAATCACAGGCTTTAGACTATTCTTGTATCTAAATGTAGAATACATCCTGCTCCTGCATCTCGCTATTTTCCATCAGGTATGTTTTCTCTTCATCAAATATATACAGCCTGTAAATCAGCACATGTACTTTCTCGCCGACTGCTATCAGGTCCTTTTCAAGTGAGCGCTCGCCGACCACCTCGATGCCGTTTATGCTGACTGTGATATCCATCCTGTTTCCTCTGAATACCACATCTGTAACGATGCCCTCCTCTGCCGCTGACTGATAGCGGTCTAAGTTGCCACTCTTTGATATCTTGATAAACTCAGGTCTGATTACCGCCTTGTCGGCATTTTCTATCCTGTCAAAGCCCTTTAGCCTGTCATAGTTTTCAACGACTGTGGTGTGTCCTATAAACTGCGCCACAAAAGGTGTATCAGGCGACTTGTATATCTCAAGAGGTGTACCCATCTGCTCTATCGTGCCGTGGTTTGTGATAATGATTTCATCTGCCACCTCAACAGCCTCATCCTGGTCATGTGTGACGAAAATGCTTGTGATTCCAAGCTTTTCGACCAGCTCCTTCAGCCAGGTACGAAGCTCACCTCGCACCTTTGCATCTATCGCGGCAAATGGCTCATCCAGTAAAAGCACCTGTGGATTCGGCGCCAGCGCCCTTGCAAATGCTACTCTCTGACGTTGTCCTCCGGAAAGCTGATTCGGATATCTCTTTTCAAGCCCCGATAAGCCTGTCATCTCAAGAAGCCTGGTAACACGCTCCTTTATGAGCTTTTTCGGCATCTTCTGAAGCTCCAGCCCAAATGCCACATTGTCATATATTGTCATGTATCGAAACAGCGCATAGTTCTGAAACACAAAGCCTATGCCTCTCTTCGAGGCCGGAATATCATTCACTCGCTTTCCATCTATATATATGTCACCTGAATTTGGCGTCTCAAGCCCTGCTATCATACGAAGAAGTGTTGTCTTGCCACTGCCGGACGGACCAAGCAATGCCACAAGCTTTCCCTTTTCCACTCCAAAGCTCACATTATCGGATGCCAGGAAGTCTCCGTATTTTTTGTATATATTTTTCATCTCAACGTACATATACGTTATCTCCTCGCTTTCTTAGTACAGCAACTCTATAGCTGTCTGCCACACCGGTGTGTAAGCAGTAACAAATTTCATTAGTGTAAATCATATTTCCCATAAATCTCAGTGTAATTTCTTAAATTTATGCTCAACTATATTTCTTGCAAAAAGAATGATTAATGCAATAATTAACAGTATCGACGATACAGCAAATGCCGATGTTATCGAGCTGTCTGTGCCCGACATATACAAGGCATCAATCTCAAGCGGCAGTGTAAATGTCTCGCCTCTTGTCTTCGAGAGCGCATTTACCGCGCCGAACTCGCCGAGGGCTCTCGCCGTACAGAGTATGATTCCATAAATCAGGCTCCACTTCATCTGCGGAAGTGTTATTTTCCGAAATATCGTAAAGCCGGATGCTCCCATCAGCGCTGCGGCTTCTTCCTCATCCTTTCCCTCTGCATTGAGCACCGGTATAATTTCCCTTGACACATACGGAAACGTGACAAATATCGTAGCAAGCACAACTCCCGGTATTGCAAAGGTGATTCTCACATTCGTGCCGAATATCTCATTAAACCATCTGATAACCGGATAAAACCACCCAAGCCGTCCGAAGGTCATAAGATACGCAAGTCCTACGATGACCGGAGAAATAGAAAACGGTATATCAATAAGTGTTGCAAGAACCTGCTTCCCTTTAAACGAAAATCTGGTCAACAGCCACGCTGTCCATATTCCAAAGAAGGTGTTGATAACTACCGCAAAAACTGTTGCTATCAAAGTCACCTTAAGTGCTGAAATCACGTAGCTTGTGGAGATAGCTTTCAGATAGAATCCAAGCCCCTCCTTTAAAGCACTTGCCATCACAGAAAAAAGCGGAACTACAAGCATGACAAATATGAAGAGCACCGTGACAGTGACGAGTATTATCTTTGTAATCTTTTTTCTTCTTTCAAGCTTTACCTGTTCGGTCATCGCATTGTGTTCCTTTCCTGTTTGTGTGCATCGCATTTGATTTATATGCAGCCTTCTACAACAAATTAGTGCGCTGTGACTGTTTAACCTGCACTATGTTTACAAATAGCAGCAGTAAAAATGATATGACAAGCATCACAAGTGCTATGGCAGTCGCGCTGGCATAATCTATATAGCTAAGCTTCTGCATGATGACGTAGGATACCACCTGTGTCCTATGCCTGGCGCTGTTGCCTGATATGTAGATGACGCTTCCGTACTCTCCTATGCCTCTGGCAAAGGCAAGACCAAAGCCTGTTAAGAGTGCCGGGCGAAGCTCCGGAAGTATTACCTTAAAAAATGTCTTAGAGGGTGTGGCGCCAAGCATATAAGCGGCCTCCTCATATGTATTATCCATCTTTTCAAGCACCGGCTGTACAGCTCTTATTACGAAGGGAATGCCTACAAAAACAAGTGCCACAACTATTCCTGCCTGTGTGTAAGCTACATCTATTCCAAGCTTGCCAAGGCCCTTACCAAAAAAGCCTGTGCCTGAGTACAACTTTGAGAGCGTGATGCCCGCAACCGCTGTCGGCAGTGCAAACGGAAGCTCTATAAGTCCGTCAAGCAGCCATTTTCCGGGAAAATCGTACTTTACAAGCGTCCATGCCACGATGAGTCCAAATACCACATTTACGATTGCTGCTATAAATGACGAGGTGATGCTTGTGATAAAGGCATTCCTCACATTCTCCTTCATGATAAGTGCCACGAAATCGCCCGGCGATATCTTTAGCGAATACACTAGCACTGATGCTAACGGAATGAGAACGATGACTGAAAGCATCGTGACCACTATTCCAAGCGAAAGATGGTAGCCCGGTATGACTCTGGTCTTTATGTTCTTTGATTTAGTTTTCTCTTTTGCTGTTTTATCAGTTGCCGTATATTTCATCGAACATTGCTCCATCATCGAAATATGTCTTGTAGGCTTCATTCCATCCGCCGTAATCCTCTATGCTCCAAAGCCTGATATTTAAATCAAACTTGTCGGAAAACCGGTTTAATATATCCTGATTGGTTGGTCTGTAGCCGTTTTCGCCAATCAGCTGCTGTGCCTCATCACTGTAGAGATACTGTAGGTATTCTTTGCTTACCTCTTGTGTTCCGTTGCTCCTTGCATTGTCATCCACAATAGCAACAGAGGGCTGTGCTAAGATGCTGACGGACGGATTCACTATCTCATACTTGCCCGGATACGAATCCATGGTCGTAAGTGCCTCGTTTTCCCACGCTATAAGCACATCTCCCTGACCGTTTTCCACAAATGTGGTTGTTGAGCCTCTCGCACCCGAATCCATAATTGTGACCTTTTCATACAGCTTCTTCATAAACGATTTCTGTTCCTTCAGGCTGTCATAATTTGTCTTCGCATAGCTTAGCGCTGCAAGAAAATTCCAGCAGGCTCCGCCACTACTCTTTGGATCAGGCGTAATCACATCCACATTCTTTTTCACCAGGTCATCCCAGTCACTTATATGCTTTGGATTGCCCTTTCTTACAAGTAAAACGATTGTTGATGTGTATGGTGCCGAGCTGTCAGAAAACTCATCAATCCAGCCCTTATCAATTAAGCCTGTATTTTGTATCAGGTCTATGTCATGCTCAAGTGCCAGTGTGACAACATCTGCATTACAGCCCTCCACAACCGAGCGTGCCTGTGCTCCCGAGCCGCCATGTGACTGAATCACATTTATCTTTTTGCCGTGCTCGCTCTCATAGTAAGACTCGAATATTTTGTTGTATTTCTCGTAAAACTCTCGTGTCGGATCATACGACACATTGGTTATGGTGACTGTGCCGTCATCCTTCCTGCCTGAGCAGCCTGTCAGAAGAAGCGACAGAATCATCACTGTCGACAGCAGGGCTGCCGTATATTTATGTATGTTTCTCATGTATGTTTCTCATTTTTCATGTTACAGTTTCCGGCAAAGCAAGCTTATGCCGTCAGTTTATATGCCATTAGTTTACTGTAAAAAGCGGTGTGGACAGGTATCTTTCTCCTGTATCCGGAAGCAGCACCACGATATTCTTTCCCTTGTTCTCAGGTCTTTTCGCAAGCTCTGTTGCCGCATATATTGCTGCTCCTGAGGATATGCCAACGAGCAGTCCGTCGCTCTTTGCAACCTCTCTTGCCTTGTCAAAAGCGGCCTCATTCTCCACCGGAATCACCTCATCCACTATATCCATGCGCATGACCTTTGGAATAAAGCCTGCACCGATTCCCTGTATCTTGTGTGGCCCCGGTCTTCCGCCTGAGAGTACCGGTGAGCTCTTTGGTTCAACAGCTACTATCCTTACATCAGGATTATGGTCTCTCAATCCAAGCCCGGTGCCTGTACAGGTGCCACCTGTTCCGACAGATGATACAAAGATATCTACCTTTCCATCTGTATCCTCCCAGATTTCCTGAGCGGTTGTAGCTCTGTGGATATCCGGATTGGCCTGATTCTCAAACTGCTGTGGAATAAAGGCATTGCCATAATGCTCTTTAAGTCTCTGCGCCTCATCAATTGCACCCTTCATGCCCTCACGCCCCGGTGTGAGCTTTATCTCTGCGCCAAGCGCTGTGACGATTTTTCTTCTCTCAACGCTCATGGTATCAGGCATTATAAGTATCAGGTGAAGTCCCTTTGATGCTGCCACAAATGCAAGTCCGATTCCGGTATTGCCACTTGTCGGCTCTATGATTATTGTGTCCTGATTTATCTTTCCATCCTTTATGCCCTGTTCTATCATAGCTGCCGCCACCCTGTCCTTTACACTTCCAAGTGGATTGAAATACTCCAGCTTTGCTATGATTTTTGCTTCAAGCCCAAGGGCTTTTTCATAATTGGTCAGCTCCAGAAGCGGAGTGTGACCTATCAGCTCAGTGAGCTGCTTTGCAATTTTTGCCATTGATATTACCTCTTTTTTGTTAATGTTTGTTTTGAGTATGTTATGAGTTTGAGCTTAGTTTGTATGGCTGGGATTTCCTACCATTCAAATATGATTTCTAAGTTATTGATATGTTACCACTAATTGATATTTTTGTAAATGTAATTAGGGTTATTAATATTTGTTAGCGGGCTATAAATTTTATTGATAGCAAATGGACGACTGCACAGGCGTCCGTCCGGTATAGAATTTACTATAAAAAAAGAGTTCTATCATTCGCAGACACAAAGTCTGTGAAAAATAGAACTCTTTTTGGTCTCCCTTTGGCTACTCCGCCTGTTCATTTGCTTTATCGGTTCTCGTGATATACTTGATGATATACTTGATTCCGACAAAGGTTCCAATCAGGATAAGCACTCCTATGATAAAAGGTACTACAGGATTTCTGACAAAGCCTGCTATGATGTAGGTCAGACATGATATGGCTGCCACAAGCACAGCGTACGGAAGCTGTGTGGACACATGGTTCATATGGTTGCACTGGGCTCCGGCAGATGCCATGATGGTGGTATCGGATATCGGTGAGCAGTGGTCTCCGCATACTGCACCTGCCATACATGCTGAGATTGAGATGATCATCATCGTATGGTTTGTGCCTGAGAAGATGTTTACTACTATCGGTATGAGTATGCCGAAGGTGCCCCATGAGGTTCCTGTTGCAAAAGCAAGGAAGGCTCCCACCACGAATATGATTGCCGGGAACAGTCCAAGGAGCGGTCCCGATACACCTCCCACCAAGCCTGCGACAAATTCCTTGGCGCCAAGGCTTTCTGTCATGGTCTTTAGTGTCCATGCAAAGGTCAGTATAAGTATTGCAGGTACCATCGCCTTAAAGCCTTCAGGGATTGAATTACAGCAATCCGTAAAGCTTAGCACCCTTCTGATTGAGTAAAAGCATATGGTGATTATCAGTGCAAAGAAGCTTCCAAGCATAAGACCAATCGACGCATTGCTGCCTGCAAACGCATCGACAAAGCCTGTTCCGTCAAAAAAGCCTCCTGTGTATATCATTCCTATGATGCAGCTTATTATGAGCACCAGTATAGGAAATACAAGGTCTATAACCTTTCCCTTGCCCCTTATCACATCCTGCTTTGCATCTGCATATGGTCTGTCTCCTGTGGTAAACAGATCGCCCTTTTTTGCATTGGCTTCATGCTTTGCCATAGGGCCAAAATCCGCCTGCAAGATAACAAGTGTCACCATAGCGATAATGGTAAAGAGCGCATAGTAATTGTATGGAATGGCCTTTATGAAAATAGAAAAGCCATCCTCTCCCTTTACAAAGCCTGTGACTGCGGCTGCCCACGATGATATAGGTGCGATGATGCACACAGGCGCTGCTGTGGCATCTATCAGATATGCAAGCTTTGCTCTGGAAACCTGATGCTTGTCGGTGACAGGGCGCATCACACTTCCCACTGTCAGACAGTTGAAGTAATCATCTATAAATATGAGCACTCCAAGCATTATAGCTGCAAGCTGGGCACCGATTCTTGTCTTTATGTGCTCACCCGCCCATTCTCCAAAGGCCGCCGAGCCGCCTGCCTTGTTCATCATGCTCACCATGACACCGAGCACGACTAAAAATATCAGTATTCCCACATTGTCCGAATCCGATAGCACTCCGACAAGTCCGTCCTCGAATATGTGAAGCACTGATCTCTCAGCCGAAAAACCAGCCTGAAATACATTTCCATAAAACAGTCCGCCGATCACTATTCCGACGAATAATGAGCTGTAGACCTCCTTTGTGATAAGTGCCAGAACTATAGCCACAACAGGTGGAACAAGCGCCCATACTGTTGCATACATAGAAGGCACGTATTTTACTGCCAGAATCATTATTTTCTCCTCCGTCTATCCCTTATGCTCTATCTGTCAACCGCACCGACAAGCTCTGAAATATCCTTTACTCCATACCTGTCCATGTACTCTGCGATGCCATCCACTATCTGCTCTGTGGTCTTTGGATTCACAAAGTTTGCTGTGCCGACTGAAACTGCCGTAGCTCCGGCAAGTATCATCTCTATGGCATCGGCAGCATTTGTGATACCGCCCATTCCGATAATCGGGATATTGACTGCATGTGCTGTCTCGTAAACCATGCGCACTGCAACCGGATGCACAGCCGGACCGCTCATGCCGCCTGTCTTGTTTGCCAGCACAAAGCTTCTTCTGTTTATATCAATCTTCATGCCGGTTATGGTATTGATGAGTGAAACCGCATCAGCACCGCCTGCCTCTGCCGCCCTTGCTATCTCTGCAATGCTTGTGACATTTGGAGAAAGCTTCATGATAACAGGCTGCTTTGCATGTTTTTTAATCTCGCTTGTGATTGTCTCAACACCCTTTGGATCTGTTCCGAAGGCAATTCCGCCCTCCTTAACATTAGGGCATGAGATATTTATTTCCATCATATCAATAGGCTCATCCGCAAGACGCTTTACCACATCAAGATACTCGTCAAGCGAATGACCGCAGACATTTACCACAATCCTTGTATCAAACTGCTTTAAAAAAGGAATATCCCTCTTGCAGAAAAGCTCGATGCCGGGATTTTGAAGTCCGACTGCATTGAGCATGCCGCCGTACACCTCTGCTACTCTCGGTGTAGGATTTCCCTCCCACGGCTTATTCGCAACACCCTTTGTAGTGACTGCACCAAGTCTGTTTAAATCAACAAACTCGCTGTACTCTGCACCGGAGCCGAATGTGCCGGATGCAACTGTAACAGGATTTTTCCACTCAACACCGGCCACATTTACTGACATATTACTCATTACAGCTCCACCTCCTTCGCATCAAAAACAGGTCCCTCTTTGCATATACGCTTGTTGTTTACATTGCTGTGGGCATCCTTGTCCTTTGTTTTGCATACGCACGCAAGGCATGCACCGATTCCACATGCCATGCGCTCCTCCATTGATATAAAGCAGTCCATATCATGCTCTGCAGCGTAAGCCTTGAGTGCACGAAGCATAGGCATAGGTCCACATGCATAAATCACGTCTGCCTCAAGAGCATTATCCTTTATCGCATCGATGACATTGCCCTTTGTGCCGACACTGCCGTCCTCTGTGGCGACAAATGAAGCTGCCTGCTCCTTAAACTCATCGAGCAGGAAGGTATTCTCATCGCGATAGCCCATGACGATGTTCATATCGCATACTGCTGTTTTAATTTCTGCACCTTCCATTGCTGCCTGTCCCGAATTTTTTTCTTCACCTGGTGTCTGCACAATGCCTGCATTTATATCCTTGGCAAGCTGCAGCATAGGCGGCACTCCGATTCCTCCGCCGATAAGAAATGCCTTCTTTCCCGGCTGTACTGTAAAGCCGTTTCCAAGAGGTCCTAAAATCCTTACCTTATCGCCCCTGACAAGCTTTGAAAATTCCTCTGTTCCCGTACCTTCACCTGTCACACGGTACACGAGACGAATTGTATCATCATCTCTGTTTATGCCGCAAAGGCTTATCGGACGCGGAAGCAGCTTACTCTTGTCGTTTGAGTAAACTGATACAAACTGTCCCGCCTTTGCTGCCTTTGCAATTTTGTCTGTCTTAAGTGTGAGGTCGTAGATGCCATTGCCGAGTGAGCTCTGGTCAACTACAACTGCAATCTCCTCAAATTTCTCTGCCATTTTATCTCCCTGGTTTCGTTTGTTAATATATTTAAGCTTTCTGAATAACTTATTAACGATTTGCAAGTGCTCCTGAGATATCCTCAATCATATCCTCAACAGCCTTGCGTGATGCATCTGCAAAATTCTCTGCTGTGATGCCCATATCCTTGTACTTATCCTGCTTGTATGCGCAGATGATTCCACGTGATGAATTGACAATTGCACCAAGTCCGTCCTCATTGAAGAAATGAACAAGGTCTGCGCCCTTTCCTCCCTGTGCGCCGTAGCCCGGTACGAGGATGAAGCTCTTTGGCATTACCTTACGAAGAATCTTACCCTGCTCAGGGTATGTTGCGCCAACAACCGCACCTACATAGCTGTATGAATCACCCATGCAGTCAGCTCCCCACTCTGCAACCTTCTCGCCTACCCACTCATATAATGGGCGTCCGTCAATCATACGGTCCTGGAACTCTCCACTTGATGGATTAGATGTCTTTACAAGAATGAAGATACCCTTCTTCTCCTCCTTGCATACATCTACGAATGGCTTGATACCGTCTGTTCCAAGGTATGGATTGACAGTGGCAAAATCCTCATCAAAGGTAGAATAGCTCTTGCTGCCGATCTGTACCTTTCCGAGATGTCCTGTGGCGTATGCAGCCGATGTTGAGCCGATATCTCCACGCTTTACATCTCCGATAACCACGAGATCCTTCTCGTGACAGTAATCCACTGTCTTCTGGAATGCCTTAAGACCCTCCACTCCAAACTGCTCATACATGGCAATCTGTGGCTTTACCGCAGGAATCAGGTCATATGTGGCATCCACAATAGCCTTGTTGTACTGCCAGATAGCCTCCGCTGCACCGGCCGGTGTCTCTCCAAGCTCATCAAATGCCTTCTTTGTGATGTGCTCAGGCACATATGAAAGCATCGGGTCGAGACCTACTACGATAGGTGCGTTTGTTTTCTTGATTTTGTCTACTAATTTGTTGATCATTCTTTCGTCCTCTTTATGCGTATTTTATTATACAGACAGATATTGTGATTATTAAATATCTGCATACAGTTATAAATAT
>SKEO01001311.1_pt1 | contig 20298 bp, 15 predicted proteins | sample 4826801 | NCBI WGS metagenome assembly SKEO01 (sample SAMN11008807, study PRJNA524170) | human gut metagenome | biome: Human fecal sample; material: Feces; isolation source: fecal sample from pouch patient p3 | host: Homo sapiens | place: Israel: Tel-Aviv | collected 2016-02-25 | reverse complement strand
TACAGGTTCTACAGGTTCTACGGGTTCAGCGGGTTCAGCGGGTTCAGCGGGTTCAGCGGGTTCAGCGGGTTCAGCGGGGAAGATGCGGCGCATAAAAATATAGAAGCGCCGCAGAGTTTTAGATAGCGCTTCACGCCGTCGTCATTTCGAGCGTAGCCGAGAAATCTCTATGGCAGAACGCTCATTGCCTGATATGAGACAGCACCAAGACAACGTTTTTCCTCGGCGCATACACGCTGATTCCCGCAGGGCAGTAGAGATCCCTCGGCTACGCTCGGGATGACGATGCCGGCGAATCCCAGTCACCAGTCACTCCTAATCCCCAATCCCCAATCCCTAGCCACTCCTCCCTGCTTTTAAATTTCGAAGGAAAGAAATCCTAGCAAGCTGAGCAGCCCCTGGAGAGGGGTCGCACCAAAGGCGCCGGATAGAGTGCCCCACAGGGCACAACGCCACGTAACGTTCAGCGTTCCATCTGCGTGAATCGTTTTTCAGTGATCCTCAAGCAACCTACCAACAGTTCTGCAGAAATCTGCCTCTTCGAGGCAGTCTATCCCTGGCCTTCGGCCTGCCCCTTCTCCAAGGGGCAACGCATTTTACGTGATTCCAATAATCCGCAACGCTTTCATTGTATGATGCGCCGCACCACCATTCTTCATTCCTCATTTTCCTCCTTCCCCTCCAAATAAAAAAACGAACCCTTGCGGGTTCGTTTTTTTTATTCAGCGATTACTGCTGGCTTTTCTTTACATTGGCACTCTTATATCTAGCCTGACGGGAAAGAACCATCTTTCTCATGCGGATGTTTTCCGGAGTGACTTCGACGAGTTCATCATCATTGATCCATTCGAGCGCCCCTTCCAGCGTGAACTTGCGGCATGGCGGCAGCTTGATGGCATCATCAGAGCCGGAGGCACGGGTGTTGGTCAGATGTTTCTTTTTGCATGGGTTCACATCCATATCCTGATCACGGGTATTTTCACCGATGATCATGCCTTCATAGACTTCGACGCCCGGTTCCAAGAAAAGCTCGCCACGGTCGAGGACAGAGTTCAGGCCGTATGCGGTGGTGGTGCCGGATTCAAAAGCCACGAGGGAGCCTCTGGTTCTGCCCGGGATATCACCCTTATATGGTGCATAGCCCTGGAAGACATGGTAGAGGATACCTGTGCCGCGGGTGGTGGTCAGGAGTTCATTACGGAAGCCGATGAGGCCGCGGGCCGGGATGGAGAATTCCATCTTCATATAACCTGCGAGTTCTTCCATGGAGATCATTTCTGCTTTTCTCGGTCCAAGACCTTCCATGACAGCGCCCATGAATTCCTGCGGTACTTCGATGGTCAGACGTTCGAGCGGTTCGCATTTCTGTCCGTTGATTTCCTTGAAAATAACCTGCGGCTTGGAGACTTCGAGTTCGAAGCCTTCACGGCGCATGGTCTCGATCAGGACGGAGAGGTGGAGCTCGCCGCGGCCGGAAACCTTGAATGCATCAGATGTTTCCGTGTCTTCTACACGAAGAGCCACGTTAGTTTCGATTTCCTTGTAGAGGCGGGCACGGATATGGCGGGAAGTGACGAAGTCACCCTCACGGCCGGCAAATGGGCTCTTATTGACATGGAATACCATGGACAGGGTCGGTTCGTCGATGTGAATCGCCGGCAGTGCTTCCGGGTTCGTCGCATCAGCGACCGTTTCACCGATATTGATATCTTTGAAGCCGGCCATAGCGATGATGTCGCCGACCTTCGCTTCATCGACAGGCGTACGTTTCATGCCCTGCCAGTGGAAGAGCTGAGCGATATGGTCGCTTCTGATCTTTTCGCCATCGGTGATAGCGACAGGCATCCCCTGCTTCGCGGTACCGCGGGTCACACGGCCGATAGCGACCTTGCCGAGGTAGTCATCCGCTTCGAGCGTGGTGACCATGACCTGCAGGCCGGCATCCGGATCGCCTTCCGGGCATGGGATATATTTCAGGATCGCATCAAAGAGCGGGTCAAGGTTCTTGCCTTCATCATTCATGTGGAGCTTGGCGATACCGCTTCTAGCCGATGCATAGAGCAGCGGGAAATCGAGCTGGTCATCGTCCGCATCGAGTTCCATGAAGAGCTCGAGGATCTCGCCTTCGACATCGGAAATACGCTGATCCGGACGGTCGATCTTATTGATGACGACGATCGGCTTCAGCTTGTGTTCCAGCGCTTTTCTCAGGACGTACTTCGTCTGCGGCATCGGGCCTTCATGAGCATCGACGAGGAGCAGTACGCCATCGACCATGTTCAGGATACGTTCAACTTCGCCGCCGAAGTCCGCATGCCCTGGGGTGTCGACGATATTGATCTTCACACCGTCATGCATGACAGAGGTATTTTTCGCCAGGATGGTGATGCCGCGTTCACGTTCCAGTGGATTCGAGTCCATGACGCGTTCTGCGACCTTCTGGTTATCTCTGAAAATGTGGCTCTGCTTCAGCATGGCATCGACCAGAGTCGTCTTACCATGGTCGACGTGAGCGATGATGGCAATGTTGCGGATATCTTCTCTTTTCATTTCTTTCCTTTTCCCCCTCGGGCAACCTATTGCGCCTAGGCGCACTTTTTTGATGATGACTTCACGCTATGGTGAAGCCGTCAAGTTATCATATATTTGGAAATACAATTTATTATACCACGTATACGCAAGAGTAGGAAAATAATTTTTTCGTGAAGGCTGAACCATTCGCCTGAAGCGCCGTATGCACGCTCTCCGATACGTTGTTTTCTATTGCCCGTTTTCATCCCATCAACGGTGTCATGGCCGACGAAAAGCGCACTTCATTTCAGTCAGGATGACGATATGGGAATATCATTTCTTCACTGCACCGTCCTCCCGAGCGGACAGTTCATACCAGAGGAAAGAGCGGAGATCGAAGGGGCGGATGCCATCCGTATTTTTCGAAAGGCGCCTCTCATCCAGGTTTCCTATTCCATCCTTGCGGCGAGCTCGTCCCATTTCTCATAGAGAGCTTCGAGCTTCTTCTGTGCTTCGTCGTACTCGGCGGCGAGGTCTGCATAGTTGTCCGGATCCATGCTCATCTGCGCGGTGTACATCTTGACCGTCGCTTCGAGGCGGCCGATCTCCATTTCCACATGGCTGAGCTTTTCCTTTTCTACGGCCGAGACTTCCTGCTTCTTCTGGTGTTCTTTCTCAGGCGCAGCCTTATCTTCCTCCGGCTCTTCTTCTACAGGCTCTTCCCCGCTGCGGTCTTTTTCAAAGGCTTCGAGGTCGAGCTTTTTCTCTTTATAGTAGCTGTAGTTCCCGAGGTACTCGGTGAGCTTTCCATGTTCCATTTCTACGATGCGGGTCGTGATCTTATCTAAGAAATAGCGGTCATGCGAGACGACGAGTGAGGTGCCGCCGAAGGCCTGGATGGCCTGCTCCATGATCTCCCTCGTGGGGATATCGAGATGGTTCGTCGGTTCGTCGAGGATGAGAAAATTCGATTTCTCGAGAAAGAGGCACAGGAGCGAGAGACGTGCCTTCTCTCCGCCGGAGAGCATGGCGACCTGCTTGAATACGTCATCGCCGCGGAACAGGAACATACCGAGGATATTTCTGGCTTCCTTCTCTCCAAAATTGAAGGTGTCACGCACTTCGTCAAGGACGGAAAGCTCGGGGTGGAGTCGCTCCTGCTCCTGCGAGTAGTAGCCCATCTTCACATTATTGCCGAGCTGGATGATGCCGCTGTCTGCCGTCTTTTCTCCCGTGATGAGCTTCAGAAGCGTGGTCTTGCCCGCGCCATTCGGGCCGATGAGGCCGAGTACTTCCCCTTTTTTGATGTGAAGGTTCAGATCCTCAAAGATCAGATGATCCTTGTAGGAGGCTTTCGCACGCACGATGTCGAGCACCTTCTCCGCGCATTCCTGCGGCGGATCAAAGTGGAAACGAAGCGTCGCCTGATGGACAGGCTTATCGAGACGCTCGAGGCGGTACAGCTGTGACTGGCGGCCGCGCGCCTGCTTCGCCTTGATGCCTGCCTTGTAGCGTCGGATATACTCTTCCGTTTCCTTGATGTGCTCCTGCTGCTTGTCGTAAGCCTTCTGGTAGACTTTGTCCTGGTTCGTCTTTGTCTCCAGATAGCGCGAGTAGCCTCCGCGGAAGCTTCGGATATGATGGTTCTCCAGATCGATGATCCCCGTCGCCGCTGCATCCAGGAAATAGCGGTCATGGGAAATCATGAGGATCCCGCCTTTGTACGAGCGCAGGTAGTCTTCGAGCCACTCGAGCATGCCCATGTCGAGGTGGTTCGTCGGTTCGTCTAGGAGAAGGAAATCCGGATGGCGCACGAAGGCGGCGGCAAGGTTGATACGGACCTTCTGCCCGCCGGAGAAGGCGTGGATGTCTCGGTCCCAATCCTCCTCTCTGAAGCCGAGCCCGGTCAGGATCTTTTTCGTCATCGACTCATAATCATAACCGCCTAAGAATTCAAATCGCTCTTCCGCCTTGCCATACTGCTCAATGAGCTTCTCATCGTCCTTGTGCTGCTCGAGCTCTTTCGTCAGCGCTTCGATTCGATCTTTATAAAAGAGGACATCCCGCCACGCCTCTTCCATTTCCTCGCGGATGGTATGGGAGGTGTAATTGAAATCCTGACGGAGGTAGCCGATGATGGCACCGTCGCTCGCCTTGACGGAGCCTTTATCGTATTCCTCGTCACCGCGAATGCATTTCAGGAGCGTCGTCTTGCCCGCGCCATTCGCACCGACCAGACCGATGCGTTCCCCGCTTCGGATGTCAAAGGACACATTTTCAAAGACAGTCTTGATGCCGAAGGATTTCGACAGACCGTTGATACGTAGAATTGCCATGTTTTTGCTCCAATATATGATGTAAGGATAAGGATCGAGGTGTATGGTTCAGGGGGGGCGCATCGGAACATGCGCCCCTTGCTGTCATTGCCCCAAAAGCGCTGCAGGTTCGGCGGGGCGTTCTCCCATGAGCCTGCATCTTACTCGATGACATCCGCCCTGATAAGTATAATGATTTCCGACTCCTCCAGACTTTTCCCATGACTTTGGAAGAGTTTTCCCAGAAGCGGGATGTCTCCTAAAATAGGTACTTTGCGGAAGGTCTTTCCTTCCTCTTTATCGATGAGACCGCCGATAGCCAGGAGCTGCCCGGATGCCAGACGCACCATCGTATTCGCCGAGCGCGTGATGATGCGGTACGCTTTCATCTCAGGGACGAGGTAGGGCGTCGAGACTTCTGCTTCCACATCAGCGGTGATCTCATTGTCCGCACTGATAATGGGGGTATATGTGAGCTTGATGCCGGCGTCCTTGTACTCTGTCGTCGTGGTCTTCACGCCATTTTCCATATGCTCTACGATGACCGGGATGCGGCTCCCGATCAGGATGTCGGCTTTCCTGCCATTCATCGTGACGACGTGCGGCTTTGCCAGTACTTTTGCCTTGCCTTTAGTGACCAGTGCATTGAGATTTGCCTGAAAGAAGAAGGTGTAAGGATGCCCGCCCGGCGCACGTCCATAGGAGATCCCGGCGTAGCCATCAGGGATCGTGACGTCCCAGCCGCTTTTTTCGATGTTTCGGACCTTTGGATTTCCATCACTGTCGTACTTGATATTTCCATCTTCCCCCAGCACATAGTGCTGCTCCGTCCAGCTGTCACGGTCATAGTCTGCGCTGCCGGTGAGGCTTTTGAAATTCCAGTCCAGCCCCAGCTCTTTGGCCGAGCTTTTATTGACTGCGATGACTTCCGCCTCCACCTTCACCTGCTTTTCGGGGATATCCATACCGCGAAGGAGCGCATCCACCTGCATCAGTTCGGCCGGCGTCCCACTCACAAGCACGGTATTGGCCGACTGGTTATAAGACACCTTGCCTTTGGATACCATGTCCGTCAGGCTTTCGGCAGCTTCCTTGGCTTTCGCATAGGAAAGGCGGTATGACTTCGCAAAGATGCCGGACTCTTTCTCCGTTACGGCGGAAAAAATAATAAGCGTACTTCCCTCTTTCCGTCCGGCAAGTCCACAGGCCGCCATGATGGATGTCATCGCTTCTTCCGGCGTCACATCATTCAGACTGGCCGTGACCCGCTCCTTGACGTGAGAAGAGAAAATGACATTCTCTCCCGTTATCTCCGCGAGTCCCCGCAGTACCTCCGCCACAGGAGCGTCGCTCACATGCAGGCTGACCTTCTTTTCCTCCGGGGCTGGCGCCACCTGTACAATGGCCTCATCCGGCTTTTTCTCCGGCATCCGGAGATCGCGGGAAGAAAGCTCTTCAACCATCGTCTCATGTGCGCTGGTATCCAGATCCAGCGCCTGGGCAGAAATACCGCTGCAAAGCAAAAATGCACAGCAAAAAACAGCCCCCGCCGTTCTTATCAGCGGGTGCTGAGTGTGAAAACACCGGAAGCACCGGCGAGTGTGACCGTCTTTCCCTGTATGCTGGAAACATTCCATAGTCCTGCCTGCTCTCCTTCTTTGACCGTGTACGTCACCCCATGGACCTCTATGACCGCCCGCTTCTCACTGCCAAATGACATGACACCCATGAGACGCGGCACATCAGATGCGTACGACCTTTTCTCTTTTGCCGATCCGGCAGAGGAATTCGCCGTGCGAGGCGCAGAAGAAGGCAAAGAGACGCCTGCCGTTTCCACAGGCATCGTCGTTTCCGTCATCGCCTCCATATATCAGGGGTCAGACAGCGGCTTTCCCCTGATATAGGATGATGCATCATAGACGCGGCGGCTCTCTTCCTGCGGAAGCATCGAAGAGGAAGAAGCCCCTTCCGATGCAGTCACGGGAGGCATCGCCTTTGGTTTTTCAGGAAACAGCTTCGACGCTGTCCCCATGCCCAGCGATCCCCAGAGGATCAGAAGAGCCACAAGGGCAAGCCCCAGCGGCAGTGCCCATTTTTTATCCATGGAGCACCTCCGAAAAAGTGACCGATACAGGCTTACCAGCCGGCAGGGAAATACGGATCCGATCATTGCCCGAGCGAATCCGCATTTTCCTAGAATCTAAAATCTTTCGGCATCAGCATGAACTGGGTTTCCCTTTCGATATCATCGTAGCGGATCCAGGCATAGAAGGAATGCAGGTCACGGTAGTAGGTCCAGTAGCGATGGTTCAGGCGGCCATACTTGGTATCGACCGTCCATGCCAGACTGAAAGCATCATTCTTCGTCGGCTGCACGCGCACGCCAAAGTCGAGCGGCTTATCACTGGTGTACGAGTCGTAGCCATAGGGCGTAACGCCATTGATTTCACGATCCGTATAATAGATCCAGCCCTGCACGCTGCGGTAACCGCCGGAAAGCCCCATGCTGTAATAGGTGTTTTTGCGGATGTTCCCGCCTTTATAGCTGTAGTAGTCTCTCATATAGCCGGCGCGCCATGAAAAACGCATGAATTTCCCGAGCTTCCATGGATCACTGGAAATATAAGCGTCGTAGCTCTTATGCTGTCCTTTGACCCCGTCTTCTTCCCAGTAACCGATTTCCCCCTTCGCGCCCATGTAGAAGCGAGAGCCACCGAGGTAAAAATGCTTCGAGTCAAATTCCAGCGACGGCCGTTTCTTGACCCAGATACCGCCATCATCATTCGTGCTGCTTTCCTCTTCGGCATAGTGGAAATTCAAGCCGCCAACCGGCGTCTGATAGCGCACACCTACATCCGGTTTGTATCCTGCCTTCGTGTACCAGCGGTTTTCCATATACGCCGTCAGATTCATATCCGCATCGAGCGGGATCTCGATCCGGTTATGCAGCCCGAAACCATTGTCACTGTCAAACATCGGACGCGGAATCAGTGTGAACGGGCTAACCCGCTTCTTCTGAAGGGAACCCTTGTACGTCGAAAGCGTCACAAGCACTGTATTCTTCGCCATAAGTCTCACATTATGCGCGATATACTTATCCCCCGGATAAATATCGATGGAGTCAGCCTCAATGCGATAGTCCGGCACCTTCGCCACCGCATGCTTCGTCGTGAAGTAGCCATGCTCGATCACTATGTGATTGGCATTCTTGTCATATGTACCGCTTTCGCCCTGAAAATAGTACGTCCCGCTATCCCAGCCGGACACCTTTTCAAAATGTCCGACAGCGGCCTTCGCGTCATAGTCAGCGCGCGCTGCCTTGAGATCCGTCGTCGGATTCTTCCAGACAAGCTCCCCCGGGACGACATACTTTTGAGAGATCGTATTTCCATAGACATACTCGGTCTGGTAGGTATCCATCATGTGCTTGATCTCTACGCGCCCGAAAGCTGCCACCTCTCCCGTGGTATCATTGTAGCGCATTTTATCTGCCACGACCGTAGCCGGATGCTCTTTGGAAATCCCGGTATCTGTCGTCTCCTTATTCTTTTTCCTGTCTTTATCCTTTTTGGCCGTTTCCCGTGTCTCCTCCCCGTCATAGGAAGGCCGCAGTACACCATCGCTGACGGAATACTCCACATGGGTGGTATCCTCTGGCGGCAGCTTTGGGGAAACAGGTGCCTCCGCCGCTTCAGCAGCCAGCGAAGGCAGCAGAAGAGCAGAAAGAAGCACCGCCTTTTTCCAGTTATGATTATTCATTTCTCATGATCACGACAGAAGCTGCCTCATTATTGGTCTTGGCGGAGTCTGCCGTTTCCTTTACTGTAGAATCCTTTTCACGGGCTGCTTCCAGTTCCGCTTTGGCACTGTCACTGATTTCTGCCTTTGGCGCAGGAGCTGCGGTCTCCGGCGCAGCCGTCGCCGTCACCTGATTATCCGGAGCCGCAGTTGCCGCAACCGCAGAAGCTGTGCGCGCGACATGCTTTCTAAGGACGATGTGCGGCGCGCCTTCACGGAGCACCAGCCCCTTCGTCGTGACAGGCTGTGCCGTCTGGATATAGAGCTCGCTGCCAGCGGGGAGCACAGCATCCTTACCTTTGACAAAAAGCCCGCCCACAAGACCGATCGGTCCCAGAGCCAGCGCGCCGATGGCGGAGGCCCCGACAGCCGCTGCTTCCATTTTCAGCTTTTCCTTAGCTTCCGGTCCCAGCACAGTCGGGATCGCTTCGTCATCCACAGAGAATACCTGATCGAAGGAGACATCGACCTTGCCGCTGCGACCAAAGCTTTTCGGGCGGCTGACTTCCGTCACCACGCCACTGCCCTGTGTGCCGCGAGGCAGTACCAGCACATCACCGACCAGAACATCTTCCTGTACTGTGAAGGAGACCGGATCTCCGACCTGGCTCGTCTTGCTGCCCACATCATCATTCAGTGAAACTTTGAAAACCGTATCCGCCGGCAGCTGGACCGTCTTCATTTCATAGTGCTGCTCTCCATAGACTGCCTGCTCCAGACTCTGCATACGTTCATCCAAAGCCCCCTTCTTCGCTTCGCCCAGCACCGCTTTTTCCAGATTATCCATGCGGACCGTCAGATTATCCGTGCTGATCTCATCCGTCAGATAGTATTCCATCGCATTCATGCGATTCGAAATCGCCGGAGTGCGATCGTTGTCATTTCTCACCACATCCGCATACAGATTGTCGATACGGTGATCAAGTCCACTGGCCGATGTATTCCCCACGCCGTAGATCACATTATCCGCCTGATCCGCACGGCCGATGAGAGACCCGCTCTGCACCGAACCATAGAGGACTTCATCTACACGGTCGATCTTTTCCGCCAGCGTTGCCACATCCTCTGCCATGACAGGCATCGCCATCAATGCAGCCAATCCCGCTGCCAGTAATGCTTTTCTCATATATTCCTCCGAAAATAATCAAATAGTAAAAGTTCATGGTTCAGGTGACCGTTTCTTCTCATGAAGACCGGGCTATATCGAAGGACTATGGAAACCTGGATCCTCCCATTCATAAGCCGCTTGGTCTCCCAGTCTTTTCAGCGCCCATCACACCCGAACATCGATCACTGCCGACACGCCAACGCCCTGCACACGGGAGAACGAGGTCGGATTCACACTATCCATCGGGATGAGCCCCTTGATACGGAACAGCTTGTCATTCCAGCTGATCTCCAGCTGCCCGACCGCCTTCACCTTCTCTACCTGATCGGCATCGCCGATGACCTGCGCGGCTCCGATATATCCTTTATTTCCAATGCTGACGATCGGCACCACCTTCGTGGCGTAATTCGTGCCGGCGCCTTCCTTCATCATGACCGAATTGATCGCACTATTGATAGAAGCGCCATATTTATCGACCAGTATCGCAATACCGCCGACCTTGACCACACCGCCAAGGACACTGCCCAGATTGAAAGCCGATACCTGCGTCAATGCGCCTGCACCGATCATCGCCGCCGCCAGTGCACAGACCACCAGTCTTTTCATTTTCATCATCATGCCCTCCTTATAGGAAATCAGTTTCACTACAGAAGTTGAACTGCGAGTACCAGACACTCTCTCAAGATTTTCTCTGACATAGCATCCCGGATACCACAAAGCCATACTCTCTCAGCCTACAGTTATTTATTATTATACCGTCTTAGAGCGGGTTTGTGCAATAAAAAAGCGCGATTTCAGTCATCGCGTTTTCTTGAATATTGAACCGCATCCCTTCCGCCAATCGCAGTCAGATAAGGAATAACACCAAAGATGCACCATCTGCCATCCCGATACATTCCCTGTGATGGTCGCTTGACAGCTTCCGCGTATTTTCAATCCACGCTCCCCGCATGGGGAGCGACGCGGTTGGTTTCGCAGCAACACTGCTGCTGTGCATTTCAATCCACACTCCCCGCAGGGGAGCGACAATCGTCCTCCCTATTATGCGTTGTATTACATTATATTTCAACCCACACTCCCCGCATGGGAAGCGACCATCGGTTTCCACTGGCGGGATGATACTGGTCGATTTCAATCCACGCTCCCCGCATGGGGAGCGACTGTTGTCAGGCTTTTTATAAAAAGTATGAGGAAATTTCAATCCACGCTCCCCGCATGGGGAGCGACTAAGTAATTCTTATTGTTAGCAAGCATCCGTTTATTTCAATCCACGCTCCCCGCAGGGGGAGCGACCACGGAAAATCTTGCACGTGCCGCTAACCTTGACATTTCAATCCACGCTCCCCGCAGGGGGAGCGACGACGCTGAAGGCGAGAATCAGGAGAGATCACACCATTTCAATCCACGCTCCCCGCAGGGGGAGCGACCGAGCATTTTTTTCACCATATTCGCCACAAGCATTTCAATCCACGCTCCCCGCAGGGGGAGCGACTCCGTCATAGCGAAAATATTTTGACGTTGCAAAGATTTCAATCCACGCTCCCCGCAGGGGGAGCGACCGGTCGCCTGCTTGATCTTGAGCAACACAAGTTAATTTCAATCCACGCTCCCCGCAGGGGGAGCGACCACTAGTAGCAGCAGATCCTACATTTTCATAAATTTCAATCCACGCTCCCCGCAGGGGGAGCGACTTCGTAGGATCCACCAGAGACTGCACCAAATGTAATTTCAATCCACGCTCCCCGCAGGGGGAGCGACAGTACAGCCAAAGCATACAGCAATGACCGCATAAAACGGAGTACTTTGCGCGAACCGCATTTTCTCTTCTCAAAGAATGCGTGTTTTTCGCCTATTTTCTCCATGTGTGCTACTACTTCGCGCACAAAAAATCAAAGAATCAGAGTTTCATTCGGATCATATCCCGGCTTGGCGCCTACGTGTTTCACCTTAGCCTGGTATCGGTTTCCCAGATTATAGAACCGTATGCTGTCAGACTCCTTGTCCATCAGCATTTCCAGTGTGGCACGAAGTGAGACAGCCTGCGCCTCATCCACCTGACATTCGAAGACGGAATTCTGTACCCGCTGGCCATGAGCTTCGCAGCACTTGGCTACTTTCCGAAGGCGTTTCTGTCCTGCGGGTGTCGTGGTATTTACATCATAGGTAATTACGAGAAGCATGTCATCACTTCCACAGAAAAGGCGGATACCCATCTAGGTCTCCACGAATGTAACGGGCCAGCAGCAATGCCTGTACGTAAGGAATCAGTCCCCAATATATTTTCTCGCCGAGGAATGGATGTGTCAATGTTTCCTTCTTCCGCTCCTGCCATTTGCTAAGAAAAGTCTTACGTCCCACTGCATTCAGCAAAACGACGCCATCCTCCATCAGTTGGAAACACTGCGCAGGAAGGACCCTGTTATTGACCAGTGATAAGACGAATCGATCGGCATATACACTTCGAAGCTCTTCCATGAGATCCAATGCCAATGACTGCCGCCCGGGGCGGTCTCTATGCAGGATACCGATGTAGGAGTCCATGCCGGCTGCTTCTATGGCAGAAGCACAGTCATGTGCAAGGAGTGTATAGGCAAAGGAAAGCAATGCATTCACTCGATCGAGCGGCGGCCGTTTATTCCTGCCATGGAAATAGAAGTGCTTCTTGTCATTCAAAATGAGCGCATCAAAGAGAGAAAAGTAGGACACGGCAGCATTTCCTTCTATTCCGCGCAGATGATCCAGCGAATCTGCTTTGACAGCCTCCCGAGCAGAGTCTTGCAGATCCTGAATGACTGCTTGAAAAGAAGTCACATTGACTGACAGCGGATGGTCCCGCAGAAAGCGCATAAGCACGGTACGGCTATTGAGAATTTTTCCTGCGATCATGGTACGCGCAATGACAAGACCACGAGGCTCTTCTTCGGATATACGATACTGTTCTTTTCTGAGAAGCACATTTCCAGCGGTCAGTCCCTGAGCGCGCGCCAGAAACTTTCCCTGCGGTGTCAGAAAGCAAAATCCGATATGCCGCTTCACGCAGGCACCAAGAAGCGCAGGGCTCGCACCTTTGTATCCAAAGTACAGAATGTTTTCCAAGTTCATCAGCGGTATTCGCTGAAGGATTTCGTTTCCTTTCCATGCTGCCACATTTTCATTGTCCAAAGACAGGTACAAATCTTCTGAATTGACAAAAAGCGTATTGAGCAGTTTTCTCATGACCGTTCCTCCCCCAGAGATTTTGCCATATAGTCTGCCACCGACTGAGTGCGGTACAGCTTGGGTAAGCAAAGTCCCTTCAGGGAGCAGGACTGGCACTTCTTGGAAGTTTTGACTTTTGGCGTGTACCCTCTGTGAAACAGTTCGTGCATTTCTCTCAAAGCCGACTTCACTCTGCTCCTGATATTCTCATCAAGGTCGATCTTTCGCCGTCTCCGTATCTCGTGGTAGTAAAGAAATCCGTATGGAATCCTGCATTGCAGCATGTCTTCCAGGCACAGGGCTTCGGCACACAGCTGAAAAATATCTGAATCATCTGTTTTATCTTTGCCCCTTTTGTACTCCACCGGTACCGCTTGCCAAAGTCCTCTGTGTCCATGAAGTGGCACGCCCTCTTCAGAAGACAAAAACTCTACTACATCGCACTGCCCTGTGATTTTCAGCGTGGGAGAAGATACGCGAAGACCTCTCGTCACCAGTATACCCGGGCGCTTTTCTATGAAATCATCCTTATGCGCATTCCGATGAATGACTTCACCTTCCGCGGTCAGACGGTTCTCCTGCCATTGCTGCTCGATGTGAATCAAGGCCCATTGCCTCCGGCAAAACATAAAATGCTGGATGCCGGAAATCAGCAGGTAGTCATCTTCTGCATAGCTCATATTTTACGTTCCAAGGTGACTCCCTGCGGCATATTTTCTGTGTCGACATGTACTTCATAGTCACTGTAGGAGCGAGCCGGACTATGTGGATCCTTTCTTGCTACATGTACTCGTTCAAACAGCTTGTACGAAGGAGCATTTCCCAGCTCACTGTCGTGCTTGAAAACAATGAGTTCGCGCACCGCCATATTTCCTCTCGCAGCCGAATGATCATTTTCGAACATATTGATGATCGCCTGCCACAAAAGATTCAGATCGTCTTCACTAAAGTGTGTGACTTTTCTTGCTAAATTGGCTGAAATGTAACCTTCGGCCTGATAGAGCGCATAAGGAACAATGAACTTGCGTCCCATTTCGGTCTTTTTTTTCAGCGCATCTTCTTCTGTCGTGATCGCTACGCGCGTCAACGTAACCTCCTGGGGAGCGATCGGATCGATGCTTCTTCCAAATCCAAGCTGGACGGGACCGCGCACCTGTCCACAGTTTAAAGCGCCTTTCATAAAGGTGGTCATGACAGCCCCGAACGTACGAATATCAAAGAAATTGGAACACATGAAGTCCCGCAGCCGGCTGTCTGCATCCGGATTTTTCTTTTTGGCCGTTTTGATATCATCGATACCTACATACGTCAAAGCTTCTTTATCGCTCTGTTCCAGCGGTACGTTTTCTTTGATGTAGATCCGATACCCAGGCTCATCTTCCTTGGCTGCTTCCACATAGTTTCTGATTTTACGTTTCAGACAGACATCGGTCACAAGGCCAAGACCCGTTTCCGGATCCACGCGCGGCATATTTCCCGCATCTGGATCTCCATTAGGATTGCCATTCTCCACATCGAAAAGAACCACGAAATCGTATCTGTTATGAATTACTTCTGCCATTTGCTTATTCCTCCTCTTTACCTTTATATCTTGCCTGAGTTTCCTGATAATAACCAAGGATAAATACGCCTTGTTCTTCCGATGTCAATCTGGCCGGAAACGGAATGCCTTCATCCGGCATCATGATCTTATCCATTAAAGCGCCCATTTTCTTTTTAAAATAGACAGCCTTTCCGCCATCGAGCTTAGAGAGATGCGTATTCGCCAGCTTCAGCAGGATGGGAAATACGGAAGCCGGTGTAGCACAGGCAGAATTAAAATATCGCTCCTTTATGGTGGTATTGATGCCTGGATTCACACCCTGCTGAATATTTTCCAGCAAAGAAAACATCCGCCCCAATACATAAGAAACATCATTACAATTCTCATTTAACGCCATTTGTAATTTTCCCTCCCAGTGTTCTTTACCATTTTTCAAAAGGTACGCCTTGATGAAAGCCGCCTTGGTATGGCTGATTTTCTCCACGGCCGATCGTCCGCCATCTGCCGCTTTGTCCTGATCCGCAAATATACGGAGCAGGATATTTTGAAATGCGGACGCAGGATACTTTGTGTTCTGCAGCACAGCTCTGAATAAACTGCCTGCCAGCAGAGGCGAGGCTACCTGTTCTTTGCCATTCGGATTCGCTGTCGCTTTGAGTGTCTTCCACAATGGGATATTTTGTTTTTCCCAGGATGGCCCAGCGAGTTTCATCCTCTCCTGATGAAGCGACAGATTCGTCACCAGCTTGCAGAATGTATTCCTTAAAAACAGCCTGACAGAAATTCTGGCAGCATTGGGCGCCAAGCCCAAGATGTAAAAGGGCTCATCCGGGGAGATCTCGACGCCTTCAAAATCTACGGGAAGCCCATCTCTCATATGAGTAACGATCGTATCAAGCGTATGATCATCGATCCCTGCATTATTCCCTAAAAAAGACATCATGAAATCCTGACAGGCAGAAATACCATGCTCTGACCAGTATACGATGGTCGTGTCTCCTATGATCTGGGTATGACTCTGATCAGCAAGAAGCGCATTAAGTGCACTGCCGTAGGCGAAGGCTGCCCGCTCACTGACCGGTGCATTTTTCCCCTGCTCACCGTCTCCGCCATAGGAGCAAAAGGCAGGTGCATTGAATGATACCAGATTCGCCCCAGCCGTCTGCGCTCCACGGACTCCCTTTATTTTGGGATGAAGCAAGGCGATTTTCTGATTTTCCGCACCTGTGATCAGGCACTGCCCCGCTGATGTGCTATCTTCGTCCGCTTGACTTGTCCCTTGAAAATTTTCCCATGATCTCTTTATTTCTTCATCTTCGATGGCATCTACTCCATCTACCTGAAACACAAAGTTACTCCCCGCTATAATATCCTCCAAATTTTCTTGGATCAATGAATCTTTTTCAGCCTTATCAGATCCCCAGGTATCAAAGAAATGCAGAATGGCCTTCGCCACGGGGGAATGGCAATGTTCTAAAACCTGATGATGCAGTTCTTTGGCCGCTTCGAAGCACTGAATGGTTCTTTGGACTTTTCCCTTGGCATCCACGGCCAAAAAGTAACTGGAATTATCACACAGAAAATTGGCTTTTACGCCGGAAGAACGAGTCACGGGCAGCGGTACACACATTTCACAAGGTACTTCTTTCTCTTTTTTCCCTCTCTGTACCTTTTTGCGGGCAGAAATAATCCCACAGAGATGCCCCTCTTTATCAAGCAGAATGCGGTGGGTGACTTTGGCGATTCCCCATCCTTCTGCTTGAATTTTCCCCTGCTTGCAAAGCTCCTCATATAAGTGAACCAACGCTGAAAGTATCATTGATGCACCTCGCAATTTCGAAGATCCATGACCCCTTTTTCCAGTCTGGCATGAAAAAATCGGGGTGTGATGTGCTGTAGATCAGTAAAATCCATATCGTAAAGCATAAATCCCAAGTCCTGTGTGACAGGGTAAGGGATCACGGTCTCATCATCCTCTACCAGACGGAAGCCTGCTGGAAACTCTCGGCATCCCAAGTACGGCTGATGATAGCATTGGCCTTTTCTCGCACGGCGGCAGAGCATTTCCCTGAATTTTCCCGCATTATCACTGGCATTGGCCTTCTCTGTCATTTCAAAATGTACATGAATACAATACCTGACATTTTTCAAGATCAAGGCTGCTCTCTGTACAATGTCTTCCTTTGGGCATAGATACAAGGCTTTCCCCTGTCGAGCGTTTCCTGCAATACTCGACACATTGATTTTGGACTTCACTTCATTTCTTCTGACATTCGTCATCTGGATCGGATTCATGACATCGATCTCGTCGATGACATACCGAAGTCCCGGATGCCAGAAGATCGCTTCGACAAGTCCGCGTGCCGCAGATGGCGTCATCACGTCATAAGATACTCGTTCCACTTTCATTTCCGGTCGTGTAAAGCAGGCATAGTCGCCCCAGCACTCTATCCTTACTCCATATGCCATACATGTTCCTCTTTTCTTTTTACCACATGATCCCCACGCCATCTTCAGACTTGATTTTGAGCCCAAGCTCCGTATCATAGTCCTCCATATTTACCAAGTAGGCCAGGTTCTCATCATCTGGAAACATCTCTATTTGCCCCTGCGTGAGCAGTTTCATGAAATCGGACTGCCCCTGTGCCTTGGAATACCGTACATTGATTATGTATGCTCCCGCGGCTCGCATCAGCTGCCGAGACCGATTCCCCAGCATCAGCTGTTCCTTTATGTTTCTGGCTTTCTCGTCAAAGGGAATAAAGACTGACTTCGTACTGTCATTGATTAGATGAAATCGCTTTCCAATCTCAGCAAAGCTGAGTGACTGAGCCAGTTTCTCGATTTCCCGGTAATCCAGATTTCCTTCATTGCTTTGGTACCAAGTTTCAAAATAGGTACTAATAGCCGACGGTTCGGTCATTTCTTCGGCATTGTATTTTTTCCGAACCATATCTGTGACCTGTTTTTCTTTACGCATGAATAGGCTCTTCTTGCTTTCCTTTGTCCAAAAGATGTGTGCCTTGCTTTTTTGTAAAGACTGCCGCCCTTCTCGATTGCAACGGCCCGCCCCCTGAATCAAACTATCCAGCCCTGTATACTGCAGATATACCACGGGAAAATCGATGTCAACTCCGACAGAAATGATGCTGGTCGATACGACACGACATGGTTTTCCATCCCGCAGGCGAGTTTTCATTTCTCGAATGATCTTTCTGCGATGAGCCGGACATAAATTGGTGGATAGGTACATGGCCTCTCCGTCGAGCAGTTCAAATATTTTTTCGGCTTCTTTTTTGGTAGAAGCGATACAGAGTGCCTGCTCACATTCATCTAATTTCTTCGCAATCTCAGCATAATCCGTTTCACCACCTATGTCAAATGTCACCCGCTTAAAAAACTGAAACAGTTCTCCCACATTTTCCATGATCTCTATGGGACTCTTCTGCAAGTAGCGCCCCAGCTCCGGCTGCGTTGCACTGCATAAAACAACGGTGCACCCATAATAATGAACCAGCTGCTCAAGTACATGGAGACATGGCTTCAGAAAATCGACCGGCATCATCTGGGCTTCGTCAAGAATAATGACACTGTTTGCTATGTTATGCAGCTTTCGGCATCTTGATGTTTTATTGGCATACAAAGACTCAAAGAACTGCTCATTGGTCGTGATCACGACAGGAGCATCCCAGTTTTCTGCAGCCAGTTTCATCCTCTCTGCCAGTCTGCCTGCCTCTTCACTCCCCTCTTCCGGCAAACTGTCATAGTCGACCTGGCTATGACTTTCCAACACCGCATGATTTCCCAGAAAAGCCCGGAAAACGTCGGCGGTCTGCTCAATAATAGAGAGATAAGGAATTACGTAAATGATCCGTTCCTTTTTCCATTTCATGGCCTGCTTCATGGCAAAAGCCATCGAGGAAATCGTCTTACCGCCACCCGTCGGTACCGTCAGCGAGTACAGCCCCTGTTTTCCCTCCCCTTTCCTCATGCATGTACGAAGGATTTCACAACGCTTCTCATTTAAGGCATTTTTAGGCCGGAAGTATCCATCCTCTTCGAGCCTGCTCCAAAACATAGCCGCTATTTCTTTTAAAGAAGAAAACTCATTTTTCCTGACAGGCTGATTGTTCATAAAGGCTTCTGTGTCCAGAAAATCTGCATCCACGAGGCATGAAAACAGCATTCGTGTGAGAATCATAACATCTAGTGCATTTCTATTTTCGATAAATGTATTCAGATGATCTACGTCCAGACATGTACTATCGATAAGATATTGCTGAGGATGCCTGATCGAGGGGATACACTTTTTCATTCGTCCATTCAATGTAGATGTCCCGGCACAGTCCACTTTGCTTCCCAAGTCTGGGATCCCTGCATGATGTCCTGCCACACAAAAGGCACCTATCAGTTGCAGCCAGCCTATATGACCATTTTCAAAAAAAGACTTCGCGCCGGCCGTTGAATGGTCCACCCGACTCTGCTTTCGACCATAGATATAGTCTTGGAACTCATCGGTGTCTTTTCCTTTGTCATGTATTTTTCCAAAAAGGCCAGCTTCTGCCCCCAGTCCCATACCTGCGCCAAAGCTTTCGGCTAACCGCATTGTGCCGTCCAAATGATCTGTCAAAGACTGCACTCTTTCGTCCTGTATATGCCCTGCGGTGATCTCCTCCATGCTTCCCATCTCCTTTTTATTATTATATCAGATATATAGGTCAAAACCTTGCATTCACCCCTTCATGTAGATAAAAATTTTTCTATAGTACATTTTAAGGAAACACTCTCGCTAGGAAAATCTCTTCCTTTCTTTCCTACCACCTGCAAAACAAAAAACGGAGACATGTGCAAATCACTTTTTCCCACACCTCCGTCTTCTGCCATTATTGATGAAAACAGTACCTACGGCGACTTCCTCGTCATTTCTTTTTTCCAGCGGACGGTAAACTCAAAGAGCCCCGTGCGCGCATTCTTTTTCCGACTCTTCAGCTCCGTGCGTCCACCCCACGCCCTCGTGAGATGACTAGTAAAATTCGAAAGATCGGACGCCTTCTGCGATGTCCCTTTCAAAAGGACATCCTCTCCCTCTGCGGAGATCTCCGATAGCACGACACCTTGCGGCATACCATCAGCAAGCAGTACCAGACGCTGCTCCCAGTGCGGATCTTTGGCCTCCTCTTCCTTTAGCATCGCAAGCAGAGCTTCTTCCTCCTCACTCGCCTTTTTCATTTCCGCCCTCTTCACTTTCAATGGAGACAGCGCCTCATTCTCCGCCAGCTGCGCCTTATCCTCCCGATAAGCCGAAAGAAAGGATACACAGGAAACGAGGAAAAAGGCTGCGCCGAGCGCACACGCTCCCTGCGCGATGCGAAGCTTTCGATTCTCCTCCGTCACAAAAGGACGCTCTCCCATGAGAAGAGGCAATGCCGTCCCCGCATGACTTACGGCAAGCACCACACGCATAGCATCATCCCAGTATCCGCCTTCCTCCAGACGCTCCGTTTCGAGCGTGACTGCCTTGCTCCCCTCGTCCTCTGTCCCTTCTGCCGCAAGAAGAGTCAGCTCCTTTTCCATGTAAGAAAGCCATGCTGTCCGCTCCTTAGTCCCGCAGCTCTCCAGCGGAACCAGAAAACAGGGAAGAGAAGAGAGCCCATACAGATCCATCTGCCGCGCCATGAAAAGCGAAGCCTTGCCCTCATCTGCCAGATGCAGGATGCGGCTCTCCCAGAGATCCCCGCTGCGGAAAAGAAGCATCGCCGAACGGCGGCGCATATATAGAATAAAGTGCGCTCCCTCTTGCAAAGGAATATCCGTCACAGGAAAGG
>SKEO01001308.1_pt1 | contig 20308 bp, 17 predicted proteins | sample 4826801 | NCBI WGS metagenome assembly SKEO01 (sample SAMN11008807, study PRJNA524170) | human gut metagenome | biome: Human fecal sample; material: Feces; isolation source: fecal sample from pouch patient p3 | host: Homo sapiens | place: Israel: Tel-Aviv | collected 2016-02-25 | reverse complement strand
TAAGCCTCATCGTCCTCTTCGTAGACAGAGATGTGGAGCCTATCCTTGGGGATGGCCATCCACTCGTCGCTGGTCAGGAACTCCCATGCCCAGGGGATGACCTCTTCCTTGAAGTAATCCTGGAAGGAGAAGTTGCCCAGCATCTCAAAGAAGGTGCCGTGGCGGGCGGTGATGCCGACGCGCTCGATATCCGGGGTGCGGATGCACTTCTGGCAGGTGGTCACGCGGTGGCGGGGCGGCTCCTCCTGTGCGAGGAACCACTTCTTCATCGGGGCCATGCCGCTGTTGATGAGCAGCAGGCTGGGGTCATCTTTCGGGACAAGCGGGAAGCTGTCGAGGCGCAGGTGGCCCTTGCCTTCAAAGAAGCTCAGGTACTTTTCGCGCAGTTCGTTCAAACCGGTCCATTGCATAACTGTATCTCTCCTCGTGGTTTTTCCGGCGTCCTCCTCCGGACGCAGTATTTTTATGACAGGCGAAAACAAAAACAGCCTCCGCCCCAACAAAGGGACGAAGGCTATGTGAAAGCTCCGTGGTACCACCCAAATTGCAGGAGACTCTGTCCCCCCTGCCGCTTTGTGCGCGGTAACGCTGCGCTGCGTCCGGCTTTTTTCGCCGGAAGCTCCGGGGCGGCTTGAAAAACCCTCTGCCGGAACGCCTTGCAGCCCGAAGCGGGCGTTCTCTCTGGGCGGCATCGTCTGTTTTTCTGACCCCATCGTTGCCATCTGTCATAATCTGTTTTTCCACACAAACGGGCAAATCTCCCCTTTGCGTTCAATTCAGATTATAGCATGGTTGCGGCATTTGTCAAGCCCCTCTCAGGCGCTTTCGCGCCAGCTCTCCCAAAGGGAGAGCCATTGGCAGGTCGGGCAGGCTGCGCGTCCCCTTACGGCACCCAGATGCGGCGCACTTCCACGATTTTGCCCTCCTGTACTACAAGGGTCGTATTGTACACCGTCCAGTTGTCCGGGTCTGCATTGATTGCAGCCGCCACAGCCTGCGCACCAGTCGTCTCCACCGCGTCGGCCTGCGGGTCAGCGGAGCTGTCTTTCAGCACCACATCGTCTGCCAGACTCAGTTCTGTTTCACCGACTTCATAGTAAACCGGATAGTCATCAAATGTTATGGTACGGTAATACTCCGAACCATCCATTAAAATCAGGTCCAGACCTCCCTCCTGTTCGATTCCACCGTTGATCGTTACCGTATGATACGGATCGTTCTTCTCGATGCTGGTCACTTCCACTTCGGCATACTGATTTCCCGTCATATATTCTACGTGGAGCCGAATTTTATCGCCTGCTTTCAGCGCATCGATGTCGGCTTTCTCGTAGGCATCATAGCTGTAGATCCGGGCTGTGACGGTTCCGTCCTTGACCTCAGAAGCAATATCCGCCGAAACGAATGTGATCGTGTCCGGTGTTTTCGTCACGTCTTCTATGGTAAAACGGCCGACAGGTTCCACAACGCCTTCTTCCTGCACACGGGACGAAGCGGGCACAGCACTGTTCGAAGCCGCCGGGCTGCTGGCCGTAGAAGCAGACGCCCCGCAGCCTGCCAGCCCTACGCCGACGGCCAGAGCCGCAGCAAGCATCCATACTTTATAATAGAATCTCATACGAACCCCTTCTTTCTGTGCATCCGATGATACACGCTTTTCACAAAAAAAGGAACCCGGAATTTTTCCGTTCCGCTCGCTTGACGGAACGGCCCGGTTCCGCTACAATAAAAACGATTCAAAGACGCATTCTATTTCAAGATAGAGAGGAAAATTTCCGTGAAGATCGTAAAAGTAAAATGTCTTGCCCCCACCCGGCTCGACAATTATCTGATGCAGCAGTTCCCGGCGCTGAATCCGGGCCGCCTGAACAAAGCCCTGCGCGAGAACAAGATCAAGCTGAACGGCAAAAAGCAGCCGCTTTCCACCCGCGTGATGGCAGGCGACGAGATCAAGCTGTTCATTCTGGACGAGGTGCTGGACGCCGACAAGCGGGTGGAAGGCCCGGCCTGGAAGAACGCACGCGGCCCGGCGCAGGTCATCTACGACTGCCCGCAGATTTTGGTGGTGAACAAGCCCGCCGGTCTGGCCGTGGACGGCCCGGAGGACGACACCCTGCTCAATCGCGCGCTGCTCTACCTCAACCAGCAGGGCGAGTATAAGGAGAACGACCTCTACACCCCCGCCCTCTGCCACCGGCTGGATACCGGCACCAGCGGTCTGGTCATCCTCGCAAAGACCCCGGAGGCGGAACAGCTGTTTCTGGAGGTCATCAAGAACCGCGAGGTCAAAAAGACCTATCTCTGCGTCACCTTCGGCCGCCCTGTGCCGCCGGACGGCACCCTCGGCGGCTATCTGCTCAAAGACGCCGACCGCGGCATCGTCAAGATCGTGGAGGACAAGCAGCCCGGTGCCAAGGACGTGGAGACCCAGTATGAGACCATCGCCGTCTCCGGCCGTCTGGCCCTGCTCAAAGTCCGGCTCATCACCGGCCGCACCCACCAGATCCGCGCCCACATGGCCAGCATCGGCTGCCCCATCCTCGGCGACAGCAAGTACGGCAACAATTCCGCCAACCGCGAACTGAAGCTGAAGTATCAGGCCCTCTGCGCCTGGGAGCTTGCCCTCCCTCGCTTCACCCAGCCCGACTTCGCCGACCTTTCCGGCAAAGTCTTCCGTGCCCCGAAACCGTGGTATTATCAGCAGGTTCTGGATGGGACGCTGAAATAAGTTGTTCCAAACTGGAGGTTGAATATGGCACTCCCAAAGTATGATGAATTTTACCGTCTCGTATTGAACGCCTTACAGGATGGTAAGTCACATTCCATGAAAGAAGTCCGAAATTCGATTGCGCAGACACTTCATTTAACAGAGCAAGACCTGAGTGAAACCCTCTCGAATGGTTCCTCCGTATATGCTGGACGCGTTGGTTGGGCCAAAACATATCTCAAAAAAGCCGAAATGATTGATTCTCCTCAACGGGGATATATCACAATCACTCCTGCTGGTCAGTCTCTTCTTGCCAGTAATGAACCTATCACAAATGCACTTCTTGCCAAACTGTCATCCGCCTTTCTTGATTTTTACCGTCCGCAAAGCGGAAACAGCACATCCACTCAATCAGATTCAGGAAACACGCAGATTTCTACGCCGGAAACTCCACAGGAAACTTTTGAACGTGTTTATAATCTCATCAACGAACAATTAGCCGATGAACTGTTAAACGATGTATTAAATCAGTCCCCTGTTTTCTTTGAACACCTTGTGGTCGATTTGATGAAGGCTATGGGATATGGCGATGGACTCGTCACCAAATACAGCGGCGACGACGGTATTGACGGCATCATTCACGAAGACAAACTTGGCTTCAACCTTATTTACATTCAGGCCAAACGTTGGAAACCTGATATTACCATTACAAAGCCAGAACTTCAGAAATTTGCTGGCGCTATGATGGGCCCGCCGAAAGTGGAAAAGGGACTTTTCATTACAACGGCCAAATTCTCACCGAAAGCAAAGGAATACGCTACTGCTCAGCATATCATTCTGGTAGATGGAAAAAAGTTGACGGAACTGATGATAGAATACGGCGTTGGCGTGTCCACTCAGAAAGCATACCTTATCAAGCGAATCGACAGCGACTACTTCTCCGACGATAACTGATCTGCGGCAGCGCCGCAAATCAACAAACCCCTGAAAAATCGGAACGAGATCTTCACGCCGCAGGCGGGAATCTCCCGATTTTCAGGGGTTTGTCTACTTTTCTCCCTTTAGATGCGCACCATCTCGCGGGTGATCCCGCTGATGGAGTGTGCCCCGCACATCTGCATGGTATCAGCCAGTTCCCCGGCGATCTTGTCGATGTAGCACTTGACGCCCTCTTCGCCGCCGCCGTAGACCGCCGTGACGAAGGGACGGCAGATGAGCACACCGTCCGCGCCCAGAGCCAGTGCCTTGAAGACGTCCACACCGGAGCGGATACCGCCATCGACCAGAACTTTCACGCCGCTGCCCTTGAGGGCGTCTGCGATCTCCGGCAGGACCTCCGCCGTCGCTGGGCACTGGTCCAGCACACGGCCGCCGTGGTTGGAAACGACGATGGCCGCCGCTCCTGCTTCCTTCGCCTTGAGCGCACCCTTGACGGTCATGACGCCCTTGACGATGAAGGGACGGCCCGCCAGTGCAACGATCTCCTTCAGCTCGGCTACGCTCTTGCTGCCCGCCGGAGGGGTCATGTTCTTCAGGAAGGGCAGACCGGCAGCATCCACATCCATGGCAACGGCAAAGCAGCCGCTGGCCTTGGCCTGGTCCATCTTGGCCTTGACCGTGTCGATGTTCCAGGGCTTGATGGTGGGCACACCACAGCCGCCTGCCGCGCCGATGGCCTGGGTGGCCATAGTCATGACGTCGGGGTTGGTGCCGTCGCCGGTAAAGGCAGCGATGCCGTTCCCCGCGCAGGCGCGGACCAGCACATCGTTATAGGTCATGTCGGTGTAGGCGTCCGAGTAGTGGAGGTTCACCGCGCCGACCGGGCCTGCGAAGAAGGGCAGGCGGAAGCTCTTGCCGAACAGCTCCACATGGGTGTCGGGGGTGCCGTTCTCGCACAGGGTGTCCATGTTGACCCGGATGTCGGCCCACTTATTATAATTGCGGATGGCCGTGTCACCCACGCCCTTGGCACCGGGGCCGGGGATCTGGTTTTTGCAGGCCACGCCGTTGCACACCGGGCAGGCCTTGCAATACTTGCCGATGTTCTGCCGGGCATTGCTCAAAACGTCTGAATAATCCATTGTGATCGTCCTCCTATTTCCATTCCAATCCCTGCGAAATTTCCCATTCCGCACACTCTCTGCCCTCATCATAGTCCTGTTTGGGGCTTGCGTCAAGAGGATTTATCGGGCAGCGGCATTTCCTGCCGAATTTCTTCTTCGAGCCTGTGTCATTTTTTGATTTTCTGAAATTTTTTCAAAAAAATCCTTGACAAAAGTGCTTCTTTCAGGTATTATAGTGGAGCGCTGAGGGCCACGGCCCGAAACGCTGAAAACCGAAGATGTGGAAAGATGGCTGAGTTGGTCTAAGGCGCACGACTGGAAATCGTGTAACGTGTCAAAAGCGTTCTGGGGTTCGAATCCCCATCTTTCCGCCAAAATGCCCGGAACCGATGGTTCCGGGTTTTTGTTTTAGAGGCAGTTGAATATGCGTGTTGTGATCGCCATGCCGCGGATGAGCACCGACCCGGAGCCGACCGTGGCACAATCCAAATACATGGAAAGTCTGGCCCGCGCCGGAGCCGGGATGTGCTGGGTCGAGCTGAGCGACCCCGAACAGGCAGTGCAGGACGCCCTGACCTGCGACGGCCTGCTGCTGCCCGGCGGCGGCGACATGGACCCGAAGTTCTACGGGCAGGAGCGCATCCCCGCCTGCGGCGAGCCGAATCTTCTCCGCGATGCAGCCGAGCCGCTGCTGCTGCGCGCCTTTCTGGCCGCAGACAAACCCGTGCTGGGCATCTGCCGGGGCATCCAGGTCATGAATGCCGTGCTGGGCGGCGACCTGTATCAGGACATCAAGCCCTTCGAACATCTGCCGCACAACGGCCACTGGGCCAAAGTCCACACCGTCACCGTCCGCCGGGGCACCCTGCTTTCCCGCATTTTGGGGCAGGACACCGTGCTCGTCAACAGCCAGCACCATCAGGCCGTGGACCGGGTCGCCCCCGGCTTCACCCTCGCCGCGCTGAGCGAGGACGGCATTGTGGAGGCCATCGAAAAGCCGGACGCAAGGTTCTGCCTCGGCGTCCAGTGGCACCCGGAGTGGCTCAGCGATGCAGACCCCGCCATGCAGGGCCTGTTCGATGCGTTCGTAAACGCCTGCTCGAAATAAAGGAGGTTTTTCCATGACTGCTCCCAAAAGCAACAAGCGGGGCCGTGCCGCCCTCGTGGTGGTTCTCTGCCTGCTGGCGCTCTGCCTGGCGGCAGGCGGCACGGTGTACGGCCTGCTGTCCCGCAAGGTCAAGGCCATCCAGGCCGGGGCGGACTTCGATTTCCGCTACACCATCACCTCCACGGCTTCCCGGACGCCTGCGCTGTACGGGGTGCTGGAACAGGTCGGGGCCACGCAGGGCACCGTCTCCGGCCAGTATGCACCCGGAAAAATTCAGTTCGCGCTGACCTCCCAGAAGAGCGGTTCCGCCTTCACGCGGGTGTACATCGACGCGAACGAGACGCTGTACGACGCCGGGCAGCTCTACACCTACCTGCGCGGGGAGATCGTGGCTGCGGCCCCGCTGGCCGGGCTGGTGCTGCCCAACTGGTCCATGGGCAGCTACATCTCCCAGACCCAGCTGGCTTCCGTGCTAGGTGTGGAACTTTCCGCCGTGGAGATGCAGGACATGACGAACCTGACGCTGGGGCTTGGAGCCCTGCAAAAGGTCACACCCGCCGGGGCGCTGGACGGCTACACCTACTACCAGCTGCCCGCCGGGGAGACCGACCTCACCTGCATCGTCGGTCTGCCGCTGAAGGAATTGTTCTCCGGCACGACGCCGCTCCACATCCTGTTGACCATCCCCGAACACGCAGTGAACGTCTCGCTCAGCGGCACCGTCACCGCCGCTGAGACTGCCGTGGTGGCCCCCACCTCCCGGATGAGCGACGCCGATGTGGACAACTTCGTCCAGCTCCGTCAGGCGCTGGAAAAATTTGCAGAAGTGCTTCAGAAAGCCGCCTCTTAAACAGCAAGAGCTGCTGCACCCGCCGTGCAGCAGCTCTTGCTTTCTCTTTTTATCTTATCGGTCCAGGATGCGGCCGTCGATGGAGAAGGTCACCACCTGCCAGGGAATGAACTTGCCGCTGTTCTTCAGGGCCGTCACGGCAGCTTGTTCGAGGCCGCCGCAGCAGGGCACCTCCATGCGCAGCACCGTCACGCTCCGGATCTCGTTCTGGGAGAGGATGGCCGTCAGCTTCTCGCTGTACTCCACGGCGTCCAGCTTGGGGCATCCGATGAGGGTGATCCTGCCCTGCATGAACTCCTGATGGATGTTCGCATAGGCGTAGGCCGTGCAGTCTGCCGCGATGAGCAGCTTTGCCCCGTTGAAGTAGGGCGCGTTCACGGGCACGAGCTTGATCTGGCAGGGCCACTGGCCCAGCTGGGAGGGCATTGCGGCACCTGCCGCAGGGGCCGGTGCCGCTTTGCGGTCGAACTGGTGCATCTGGTGGCCGGGGCAGCCGGAGTGTGCCGGGGCAGCAGCGGCAGCGGCCTTTTTCTGCTTGTTCTCCAGCACGGCCTGCTCGTCATACGCCGCAGCCTCGCGCTCTTCAAAGGTGATGGCACCGGTGGGGCAGCCGGGCAGGCAGTCGCCAAAGCCGTCGCAGTAATCGTCCCGCATGAGTTTGGCCTTGCCGTTGACCAGGCCGATGGCCCCTTCGTGGCAGGCCGTGACACACGCACCGCAGCCATTGCACTTTTCCTCGTCTATGTGAATGATTTTCCGGATCATAAGGGAATCCTCCTTGCTTTTTCTGTGCACAGTATACTATAATGACAGCAAAGATTCGGTTGTTGTAACCACAAAGAGGGATTTTTATGGACTATCACTCGATTTTTCTGTTCCAGGGCCTGACCGAGGCCGACATCGACCAGATGGAACGCGGCCGCTGCCTGCGGCGGAAAGCTTTTGCCCGCCGCCAGACCATCTTCCACACCGGCGACACCGTGCATGAGATCGGCATCGTGCTGCGGGGCGCCGTCCACATCGAGAGCATCGACCTCTGGGGCAGCAAAAGCATCCTCAGCGAGGTGGGCGAGGGGCAGGCCTTTGCCGAGACCTATGCGTTCTGCGGGGAGCCGCTGATGGTGGATGTCCTCGCGGCGGCAGACTGCGAGGTGCTGTTTCTGGACACGGCTGCCCTTTCCCGCCCCCACGCCGAACACAGCTGGCAGGACCGCCTGCTGCGGAACCTGCTCCGTGTCTCCATGAAAAAGAACCTTGCCCTCTCCCGCCGCATCCTCTGCACCGCCCCCAAGACCGTGCGGGGGCGGCTGCTGACCTACCTGTCCGGCCAGGCCGTTCAGGCGGGCGGCATGGAGTTCGACCTTCCCTTCAACCGCCAGCAGCTGGCCGACTACCTCAACCTTGACCGCAGCGCCCTCTCCAAGGAGCTGTGCCGGATGCGGGACGAAGGGCTGCTCACCTTCCGCAAGAACCACTTCGTGCTCCGGCAGCTGCCGGAGCTGCTGTGAGTGCCAAACGTACAGAAAAACGCGCAGAGCCGCTTCCCCGCTTCGGGAAACACGCTCTGCGCGTTTGTTTGATGTTCGGTCTTACTGGCCCATGTCCGCGTGTTCCTGAAGCCACTTGCCGCCTTCGCCCTTGCCGGTCACCTGGCTGTAGGTCACGTTGGTCAGCTCTTTGATCATCGCATCTTTTTCTTCTTTGTACTCTTTTTCCGCAGCATCTGCAATGCTCTGGTCGTAACCATTTTCCCGCAGGTAGTGGCGCAGCTCCGTAACGATCTCCTGGAACTCCTTGTCGCATTCGCTCTGCAGTTTGGTCAATTCCATCGTCTTCCCCAGCACGATGGAGACCTTCAACGCCAGATTCCGTTCTTCTACGGGGTGCTCCATATATTCACTGTACGCACTGCTTGCGGTCTGATACAGTTTTTTGCTGCTGCGTTTTTGCAGGTTCCGGAGCCGCCGCACATACGCATTGACCTTTGCGTCCGTAGTCTCCGTTGTATGCGAGCTGCCAGACGAGGCCGAGGCCGACGTCGATGACGAAGACGAAGAGGACGCCGCATGAGACGAAGCGGCCGAATGCGAGGACGATGCCGCGTGGGACGACGCCGCCGAATGCGCTGCGGGCTTCGAAGAAGCGGCGTGGCTCGAAGCCGCCGAATGCGCTGCGGGCTTCGAGGATGCGGCTGCTTCGGACGAGGACGCACTTGCGTCCCCGCTCTCTGCGCTGCTGTCCGCTTCCTTCGAGGATGCGTCCGGCTCCTCTTCCGGCTGCGGCTCCGGCTCACTGGTGGAGTCTGCGGCACTGGCCGCACTGGACACCGGCACTTCCGCCTGCTCTTCCGAGCTGCTGACTGCAGCGCTGGCCACAGCCTCGTCGGTGGGGTCTGCGTTTGCGATGTGCAGTGCGAGCGGCACCGCTGCAATAAGAAGCAGCGCAACGGCTGCGATCAACTGTTTTGTGTGTTTCTGCATCTTCTATCAGACGCTCCCTTCCTCTGGAATTTCCCGCAGGAGGCTGCAAAGTGTCTCAAGCATACCATTTTGCACCCCGGAACACAACCCCTAAATCGTGAAATTTCTGTTTGATTTTCGTTTCGGGCCGGTCTGCGAGGGTTCCCGGACGCAACGTTCAAAGGCTCTGCCGCCAAAGTGCAACCAAAAAGAACCGCCGTCTGCTCAAACGAATCCAAAAGCAGACGGCGGTTTTCAAACGAGAAGAGGGAAGGACTGTTTTTCAGGGGGTCAACGGGCCAGCAGGATGGCTGCGGTCACTTCTTTTGCGTCCGTGCTCAGGTCAAAGTCGCCGCCGTCCTGCAGGGTGAAGCGGATCTCGTACACCTTCTGCGCGCGGAGACGGCCGGAGGCATTTTCCAGCGACCAGCTGCCCGTAAAGGCGTGATACTGCCCATCGGTGCCCTTGGCGTAGAGCTTGTAGTCGGAGGCCTTGCCGGTCAGGCCGTTGACCCGGATGGCGGCAATGGTCTGGGGGTGGAGGTTGTCGAAGGTGACGGTGTGCAGCCAGGTCGCCGGGGTGCCCTGCCCGCCTGCTGCGGCAAATTCTGCCGCCGAAACGACGGTGCGGCGGGTCTTATCCAGGTCCACCTTGCGGTAGGGCATCTCCGGCAGGTAGACAAAGCGGTCCTGCAAACGGAGCAGCTCCTTGTAGCCGGTAGGGCAGTACAGCTTGTTGCCGTCCCGCCCGGCATACATGCCGATGGCCATGTTGTTGTAGCCGTACAGCGACGCGACGTCCACGGTGAGCACGGTCCTGCCCGTCTCAAAATCCAGCACGATGTACTGCCACATGCCGCTATCCACATCCTGCACGAAGCCGTAAATATAACCGGTGGCCGTGGAGAGCTTCATCATGGAGGTGTCGCTGAGGTCGTCGCGGCACCAGACGCTCTTCATGGTCCAGCCGTCGTCGGTCCGGATGGTATCCACCCGCTCGATGCCGGGCATGATCATGCTGTTGCCCTTCATCAGCCAGTTGCGGTCGTAGATGTTCTCGTAGCTCTGGATGGAGGAATCGTTGTCGGGTTTGGCGAGGTTCGGGCTGCCGGCGCCGAACCAGTTGCAGACGATGGTGCTGATGGTGCCGGTGCCGTGGTCGTAGACGATGGCGGAGTTTTCCACCGAGACTGGCATATTGGCGGGCAGCTCGTCGATGACGGGCAGACTGGCCACGATGGCACCGGTGTGGATATCCAGCGCCAGCAGGCTCACGGTGTCCAGATTATCGGTGAAGAAGACCAGGTCCCGGCTGAGGGAGGGCGAGCAGCCGCTGCCCCAGGCCAGGCCGCCGCCGGTGGTGGCGTCGCCCTCATGGCTGTCCTTGGCACCCACGCTGTTGTAGCCGGTGTGCCAGACGACCTCCACGCCGTTGTTAGCCCGCAGCAGGTAGCAGGCCAGGTTCGTCAGGATGACCGCGCCTTCCTTGCAGGCGGCGATGCCGTTTTCAGCACCTTCCCCGGCGATGGGCGCATAGACGTGGACTTCGTGGTCGAGGTCGGCCGTGCCTCCCGCCAGGATGGCCTCGATGGCGGCATGGGAGACATAGCCCATCGCGCCCTGCTGGCCCCGGCTGGGGTAGATGCGGAAGCCGCCCGTCACGAACCAGAGGTTGCCCTCGTAGTCAAAGACGACGGAAAGGAGCTTCTGGTCCAGCGTTCTGCCCAGCACCTTTTCGGCTGCGGCCTTGATGTCGATGTCCAGCACCTTTTCGAACACCGGCAGCGGGGTGCCGTTCTCATCGGCGGCACGGAGCATCAGGACGTGGTTGTGGCTGGTGGGGCAGACGATGAGGTTCCGCCCATCCACGAACGAATAGGAGCTCTGGATGACATACCCGCCGCCGTCGTGCCGGGTGGGCGAGAAGAAGCCCCGCGTGGTCACCTCTTCCGCATCCAGATCCCGGATGGCGAGGCCGCCCAGGAACGGGCTGATGGGGTTGTCGAAATTGTCAAAGAAGATGGCCGGAGAGGCATTGGGGTTGACCTTTTCCATCGCTACATTGACTTCCGGGCAGATGCCGATGGGCAGCACGGCATCTGTGGAGTCGGTGTTGTAGCAGTCGTGGTGGATGTTGGACTCGCTGAAGCCCATAAAGGGGTTGGCATCCACGACCTTGGCGGTCAGAGGCTTGGGCGGAAGGGCGGTCTCCGCCTTGCTGCCCAGCAGCCCGGTCAACAGGCTGTTGGTCTCCTCCGCATGGGCGGCAGGTGCAAGGCCGCAGGCCAGCAGGGTGAATGCAGATGCGCTGAGAAAGCTGCGTCGTGTCATTTTCATCGTGTCGATCCTCCAATTTTCCATTGATGCGTTGTCGATTCGTTATAAATTCAGGAGCACATTGGCTCGGAAGACGTTGTTCTTCGTTTCTACGGTCAGATCACCGTTGTACTTGCGGACGGCGGTCTCGATGGAGACCAGCCCGATGCCGATCCCCTCGTGCTTGGTGGAGTGCAGGATGCCGCTCTGCTTTTTCAGCACACCGTCGTAGCGGTTCTCCACCACGATGCCCAGCATGGCAGGGCTGAGCATCCGGGCCATCACCCGGATCTGCCGCTGGTCCGGCGTCAGCTTCCGGCTGGCGTCGAGGGCATTTTCCAGCAGGTTGCCCAGGATCATGCACAGGTCGGCTTCCGGCATGGGCAGCAGAACGGGCAGCTCCAGCTTCCATTCGATGGGCACCCCCTTCTGCCGGGCCTCGTGGTCGTAGTGGCCCGCCAGCGCATCCACTGCGGGGTTGGCGCACAGGGTGGGGCGGGCCTCGCTGAGCTCGCTCTCGTACTGGCTGAGGTAGTGTTTCAGCTCGTCCAGCTGCCCGGCCTCGGTCAGGCCGGAGATGACGTGCAGGTGCTGGCGGAAATCATGCCGCAGGCTGCGGGTCTGCTCCATGTATTCCCGCAGCTCCATATAACGGCGGGATTCCACGCCCAGAAGCTGGTTTTCCCGGTCCAGCTGGGTGTTCCGGGTGTACTCCTGCGCCACCCGGTACATCTCGTACAGCAGCAGGAAGATGCCCAGCAGCGAGATGGACACCGCCAGCACTGCAATGATCATGATCCGGTTGAGCAGGACGACCGACGGGTCCAGCGGGATGCAGAAGATGAGGAAGGCCGCATAGATGGCCGGCAGCGGCCACGCCGACTGCCAGAACGCTTCGCCGTGATATTCCTGCAAGAGCCATGCGCTCCACCGGACGGCTGTGAAATGGAAGAGGACGCTCAGCACCGCCGAGAGCCCCAGCGCCAGCAGCGCTGTGGAGACCAGATTGGCCTCCTGCTGGTTGCCGGTCTCGGCGCGGGCGTTCAGCACCACGGCCATCAGCGAACAGACCGCCAGCATGACAGCGGAGACCGAGAACAGGAAGGCCGTCTGGCTGACGGTCACTCCCTCCGTCCGCCATCGCAGCAGCCAGAACGAGACGATGAGGATGGGGAGCAGGAAAACGTTGCTGGGCAGTTCAAAGATCGTGCACAGCGCTGCACACCCAAGGCACAGCGCCGTGAGGGCACCGCCCGCGATCCAGCAGGTCGTTTTTGGGGCCTTCAGGTGGTCCCGCAGCGGGGCCAGGCAGAGATAGGCCCCCGGATACAACAATGCAAATTCGAGAAAGTAGCGTCCGAACAACACAGCATCCACGGCGTTTTTCTCCTCTCAGAACTCCCGCTGCATGTGGCGGAATTGATATTGTGTGAATTGCGCAAACAGGCTGTTTTTATCCTTCAGGCGGACGGGCAGCCGGGCACCGTCCAGCATCTCGATGCAGTCGCCCTCGAACCGCAGCACCTTATCCATGTTCACCAGCAGGCCCCGGTTGCAGACAAGAAAGTTCTCCTGCGTCTTCAGCTGCTGCTCCACCTGCGCAAAGGTGGCAGCGGCCCGGCACTCGCCGTCGTCGGTCACGATCCGGACGAAGTGGTTCTGGGATTCCGCATACAGGATCTTATTCAGCGGCAGCTGCACGGTCTGGCGTGCGATACGCACCTCCAGCTCCGGCTCCTGGCGGCAGAGCACCCGCCGCAGTTCGGCGGTCAGCTGCCGGATCTTTTCCTCTTTATACGGCTTGAGCAGATAATCGAACGGATGCACCGGAAAGGCTTCCCACACGTATTCCGGCGACGAGGTCACAAAGACGATGAGGAGATGCGGGTCTTTTTCCCGCAGCTGCCGGGCCGTCCCGATGCCGTTCGTGCCCTCCATGCAGATATCCAGAAACACCACAGCATACGGCCCGGCGGCGGCTCTGTGCAAAAATGCGTCGCCGCTCTCGTACAGGTCGCAGACGACAGGATCCCCCCACGCCTGCCGCAGCAGCCGCTCCAGCCGCTGGGCTTCAAACTTCTGGTCTTCAACGATCGCGATCCGCAGCTCCATCGCTACGCTCCCCCCTTGCAACTTGATTGTACCACATTTTTCCGCCCCCTGCACCTGCCTTTCACGCGCGAAACACCCCCTTTCACGCAGAATTGCCCCATCTGCGCTGCCAAAGCGTGTCAAAAAGCACCGAATCCGCCTGGTCTGCCCGGTTTCTGCCGCCTTCTCCAGAATCTGCATTTTTTCATTCCTTTTTTACATTTTTTCAAAAAAGGATTGACAGCGTGAAACCGGCATGATAAGATAACATTTGATTTTGAGAGACAAAGCATGTCGGAGTCTTTTCAAAGCAATTTACCTGGGACCGCCCATCGGGGCTAAGGCCATACGGACAGCCGGGTCCACTGCCGACCGACGGCATCGCCGCCATTATTGATCGAGTTAAGAGCTCGAATTTTATAAGTTGGTTCCTTTACAGCCATGAAATTGCGCACCCGCTGCGCAGACTTGTGAAACGGTCAATAAGAGTAGTAAAAGTGTAATTGCTATATAGACTCTCCTCATCCCGTCTTTTGGATCCTGCACACCGTCCGGTTCCGGCTCGCCGCCGGGGGCTTTGTGCGCACATTCAAACGCTTTTTGCAAAGCGCAGGTCTGCACCTTTGGGTGTTGGTCCTGCGCTTTTTTGTTTGTCAGGGGATCAGGGACGGAGGAAAAGAACATGAGTGAGAACCGTACACGGTTCCGGCTGGACCAGCGCCGGGCACCCATCTACGAAGCGCTGGAACAGTTCCGGCAGATGCGGGTGGTGCCCTTTGACGTGCCGGGCCACAAGCGCGGCCGGGGCAACCCGGAGCTGACCGCCTTTCTGGGCCAGCAGTGCGTGGGCGTGGATGTGAACAGCATGAAACCGCTGGACAACCTCTGCCACCCGGTATCGGTCATCCGGGAGGCCGAAGAACTGGCCGCCGACGCCTTTGGCGCGGCCCACGCCTTTTTGATGGTGGGCGGCACCACCAGCTCGGTGCAGAGCATGGTGCTGACCGCCTGCAAGCGGGGCGATGAGATCATCCTGCCCCGCAACGTGCACCGCAGCGTGCTGAACGCGCTGGTGCTCTGCGGCGCTGTGCCCGTTTACGTGAACCCAGAGGTGGACAAGCGTCTGGGCATCTCGCTGGGCATGAAGCGGGAGCAGGTGGAAAAGGCCATCCGGGAGCACCCCAACGCCGTGGCCGTTCTGGTGAACAACCCCACCTACTACGGCATCTGCAGCGACCTGCGCGCAATCGTCAAGATGGCCCATGACGCCGGGATGCTCTGCCTGGCGGACGAAGCCCACGGCACCCACTTCTACTTTGGCGGCGGGCTGCCGGTCTCGGCCATGGCCGCAGGGGCCGACATGGCCTCCGTCTCGATGCACAAGAGCGGCGGCAGCCTGACCCAGTCGAGCCTGCTGCTCATCGGGCCGAACGTCCACCCCGGCTATGTGCGGCAGATCATCAACCTGACCCAGACCACCTCTGGCAGCTATCTGCTGATGTCCAGCCTGGACATCTCCCGCCGCAATCTGGCCCAGCGGGGGCGGCAGGTCTTCCACCAGGTGGCCGACATGGCCGAGTATGCCCGCGAGGAGATCAACGCGGTGGGCGGCTACTACGCCTTCGGCAAGGAGCTGTGCAACGGCAACTCGGTCTTCGACTTCGACACCACCAAGCTCAGCGTCCACACGCTGGACATCGGCCTGGCGGGCATCGAGGTCTATGATATCCTCCGCGATGAGTACGACATCCAGATCGAGTTCGGCGACATCGGCAACATCCTGGCCTACCTCTCCATCGGCGACCGCCCACAGGAAGTGGAGCGGCTGGTCAGCGCACTGGCCGAGATCAAGCGCCGCTACCGCACCGACGGCACCGGCCTGCTCAGCCAGGAATACATCGACCCCGTGGTGGCCACCAGCCCGCAGGAGGCCTTCTATGCGCCCAAAAAGAGCCTGCCTCTGCGCGAGACCGTGGGCATGGTCTGCAGCGAGTTCGTCATGTGCTACCCGCCGGGCATCCCCATTCTGGCCCCCGGCGAGCGCATCACGAAGGAGATTCTGAACTACATCGAGTACGCCAAGGCCAAGGGCTGCAGTATGACCGGCCCGGAAGACCCCGACATTTTACACCTGAACGTTCTGGCCTGAGGAGGAAAACATGGAATTTTGGTTTTCGGAATTTCACACCCCGGATGTGAAACACAGCATCCGGGTGAATAAGCAGCTCTACTCCAAGCAGAGCGACTATCAGCGCATCGACATCTTCGAGACCCCGGAGTTCGGCCGGGTGCTCACGCTGGACGGCAACGTCATGCTGACCGAGCGGGACGAGTTCATCTACGATGAGATGATCGTCCATGTACCCATGGCCGTGCACAAGGAGGCCAGGGACATCCTCGTCATCGGCGCAGGCGACGGCGGCGTGGTGCGGGAGCTGACCCGCTATGACCGGGTGGAGCGGATCGACCTGGTGGAGATGGACCCGCAGGTCGTGGAGGCCTGCCGCGCCTATCTGCCCGGCAACGCCTGCCGGATGGACGACCGCCGGGTGCACATCTACTTTGAGAACGCGCTCAAGTTTATCCGCCGGTGCGAAGAAGAATACGACCTCATCATCGTGGACTCCTCCGACCCGTTCGGCCCGTCCGAGGGCCTGTTCACCCGCGAGTTCTACGGCAGCTGCTTCAATGCGCTGCGGGCCGACGGCATCATGGTCAACCAGCAGGGCAGCCCCTTCTACGCCGAGGACGCCAGCGCCATGCAGCGCAGCCACAAGCGCATCGCGTCCACCTTCCCCATCAGCCGGGTGTATCAGGCACACATCCCCACCTTTGCCGCCGGGTACTGGCTGTTCGGCTTTGCCAGCAAGAAATATCACCCCATCGACGACCTCGACGCCGACGCATGGAAGGCGCTGAACATGCGCACCCGCTATTACACTGCCCGGCTCCATGTCGGCGCATTTTATCTGCCCGCCTTCCTCGAAGAGATGCTGCGGGAAGTGGAGGAACACTGATGCAACCCAACGTTGAGACCTTTATCGGCTGCGACAGCAGCTACCGCGCCGCCAGCATCGTGCTGTACGGTGCACCTTATGATTCCACCACCAGCTACCGCCCCGGTGCCCGGTTCGGCCCGGCAGCCATCCGGCACGAGAGCTATGGTCTGGAGACTTACAGCCCCTATCAGAACGCCGACCTGACCGACTTCGACATTTTCGACAGCGGCGATCTGGAGCTTTGCTTCGGCTCCAGCGAATCGGCGCTGGCCGACATCGAAGCCCGCGCCGAAGAAATCCTGAAGGACGGCAAGTTCCCGCTCCTGCTGGGCGGCGAACATCTTGTCACGCTGGGGGCCGTGCGGGCCGCCGTGAAGAAGTACCCGGACCTGCACATCGTCCACTTCGACGCACACGCCGACCTGCGGGACGACTACCTCGGTGCCCGGCTCAGCCATGCCTGTGTCCTCCGCCGCTGCCACGAGCTGGTCGGCGACGGGCACATCCACCAGTTCTGCATCCGCAGCGGTGACCGCGCCGAGTTCGAGTTTGCAGCCCAGCATACCGAGATGCACAAGTTCGACTTCACCGGCCTTGCCGAACTGACCGAGCAGCTCTGCGCCAGCAAGGCCCCGGTCTACCTGACCATCGACCTCGACTGTCTGGATCCCTCCTGCTTCCCCGGCACCGGCACCCCCGAAGCGGGCGGCGTGAGCTTTTTGCAGCTGCTGGACGCCATCCGCACTGTGACCCGGGCGAACATCGTCGGTGCCGACCTCAACGAGCTGGCCCCCACGCTGGACACCACCGGCGTTTCCACGGCCACGGCCTGCAAAGTCCTGCGGGAGCTGCTGATCGCGCTCGACAAGGGCTGGCCCGGCTTCCAGGTCTGACGAAACCACGCGCAGGCGTTCGCTCTGCGCTGCGATACATGATAACAAAGGAGAAACCTACCATGAGCAAAGTTCTGATCATCGGCTGCGGCGGCGTAGCTTCCGTCGCCATCCACAAGTGCTGCCAGGTCCCCGAAGTGTTTACCGAGATCTGCATCGCCAGCCGTACCAAGTCCAAGTGCGACAAGCTCGCGGCTGAACTGGCCCCCAAGACTGCCACCCAGATCACCACCGCCCAGGTGGACGCCGACAAGGTGGACGAAGTGATCGCCCTCATCAAGAGCTACCAGCCCGACCTCGTGATGAACATCGCCCTGCCCTATCAGGATCTGACCATCATGGACGCCTGCCTGGCCTGCGGCGTCAACTACATGGACACCGCCAACTACGAGCCGGAGAACACGGACGACCCGGAGTGGCGCGCCATCTACGAGAAGCGCTGCAAGGAGGCCGGTTTCTCTGCCTACTTCGATTACAGCTGGCAGTGGGCCTATGCCAAAAAGTTTGAGGAAGCCGGCCTGACCGCGCTGCTGGGCAGCGGCTTCGATCCGGGTGTGACCCAGGCTTACTGCGCCTACGCCAAGAAGCACGAGTTCGACACCATCGACACCATCGACATCCTCGACTGCAACGGCGGCGACCACGGCTACGCCTTCGCCACCAACTTCAACCCGGAGATCAACCTGCGCGAGGTCTCGGCCCCCGGCAGCTACTGGGAGAACGGCCACTGGGTCGAGATCCCGGCCATGAGCATCAAGCGGGAGTACAACTTCGATCAGGTGGGCGAAAAGGACATGTACCTGCTCCACCACGAGGAGATCGAGTCTCTGGCCAAGAACATCCCGGAGGCCAAGCGCATCCGCTTCTTCATGACCTTCGGCCAGAGCTACCTCGACCACATGCGCTGCCTGGAGGACGTGGGGATGCTGTCCACCACGCCCATCGAGTTCAACGGCCAGGAGATCGTGCCCATTCAGTTCCTCAAGGCTCTCCTGCCCGACCCCGCCAGCCTCGGCCCCCGCACCAAGGGCAAGACCAACATCGGCTGCATCTTCACCGGCAAGAAGGACGGCAAGGAAAAGACCTACTATATCTACAATGTCTGCGACCATCAGGAGTGCTACCGCGAGGTCGGCTCGCAGGCCATCAGCTACACCACCGGTGTGCCCGCCATGTGCGGCGCCCTCATGCTGCTGACCGGCAAGTGGACCACCAAGGGCGTCCACACGGTGGAAGAGTTCGATCCGGACCCGTATCTGGACGCTCTGGACAAGTACGGCCTGCCCCGTTCTGAGAGCCACGCCCCGGCTCTGGTGGACTGATGCGGCTGCGGGACACGCGCCCGCCCTTTGCCGGGCTGGCGAACCTCTCCGAGACCGCGCTGTCTGCCCTGCCCACCCCCTGCTATCTGCTGGACGAAGCCCAGCTGCGCCGCAATGGCGAACTTCTGCTGGGGGTACAGCAGCGCACCGGCTGCAAGATCCTGCTGGCACAGAAGGCGTTCTCGAACTTCGACCTCTATCCCCTGCTGGCGCCTTATCTGGCGGGCACCGAGGCCAGCGGCCTCTATGAGAGCCGCCTCGGCCGGGAAACGCTGCCCGACAAGGAGAACCACGTGTTCTGCGCCGCCTACCGAGCCGACGCATTCGACGAGCTGCTACACTACGCCGACCACATCGTCTTCAACTCGCCCCGCCAGCTGGCCAGATTCGGCCCGGCAGCCAAAGCGGCGGGCAAGAGCGTCGGTCTGCGCATCAACCCAGAATGCTCGACCCAGGAAGGCCACGCGATCTACGACCCCTGCGCCCCCGGCAGCCGCCTGGGCACCACCCGTGCCCAGTGGGACGCCGCTGTGCAGGCAGATCCGGCCCTGCCGGGTCTGCTGGACGGCCTGCACTTCCACACCCTGTGCGAGCAGGATTCCGACGCACTGGCCCTGACGCTGGCCGCCGTGGAAGACCGCTTCGGCGACCTGCTGCCCCGGATGCAGTGGCTGAACTTTGGCGGCGGACACCACATCACCCGCCCCGGCTACGACCTGCCCACGCTGGAGCGCTGCATCACCGAGACGCAGATGAAGTACGGCGTACAGGTCTATCTGGAGCCCGGCGAGGCCTGGGCGCTGAACGCAGGCTATCTCGTCACCACGGTGCTGGACACCCTGCGCAACGGCGATACCAGCCTTGCCATCTTGGATCTGTCCGCTGCCTGCCACACGCCGGACGTCATCGAAATGCCCTACCGCCCGCCCCTGCTGAACGCGGGCGACCCCGGCGAAAAAACCGTCACCTTCCGGCTCGGCGGCCCGACCTGCCTGGCCGGGGATGTCATCGGCGACTACAGCTTCGACGCCCCCCTCACCGAGGGCGACCGTCTCCTCTTCGGGGATATGGCCATCTACACCACCTGCAAGAACAACACCTTCAACGGCATGCCTCTTCCGCCCATCTGGACGATGGACGCCTCCGGCACCTGCCGCGAGCTTGTAAAGTTCGGGTATGAGGATTTCAAGATGCGGGTGGGAAATAGCAAAAAATAAAATATCCCGCATTCAAACGCGCCCCTTCCCTGTGGCAGACCACATCGGAAGGGGCGCTTGGTTTATGATGGAGCTCACATAACAAAAACACCCTTCCTCTCACGGAGACCCGCAAAAGGAAGGGTGTAGAACTCAAGTTCCTGTTGTCGCACCTATCACAGCATGTTCGTACCAGAAAGGTCAACACAGGCTGTTACTCAGCACGGCATCTCAAGCACTTTTGAGCGTAGAGCTGTGATTAGCAGTTCTCAGCGAAGTACTTAATGGTACGGACCATCTGAGAGGT
>SKEO01001298.1_pt1 | contig 20498 bp, 24 predicted proteins | sample 4826801 | NCBI WGS metagenome assembly SKEO01 (sample SAMN11008807, study PRJNA524170) | human gut metagenome | biome: Human fecal sample; material: Feces; isolation source: fecal sample from pouch patient p3 | host: Homo sapiens | place: Israel: Tel-Aviv | collected 2016-02-25 | reverse complement strand
CCGTTTTGCCAGAGCAGCGCGGAGGCTATTCTAAATCGTTCACTCTGCACAAGCAGCATCCACACCCACCTGCTCCGGCGGCAGCTCCGCCTGCAGCAGGGCGCACAGGCCGCTGTAACGCAGGTTCTGGCGCACATTGCTCATCATGCGGTTGGCCACGTCCCGCCGGCCCGCCACGATGCACAGCTTGCGTGCGCGGGTGACGCCGGTGTAGAACAGGTTGCGGTAACACAGGCGGGGCGGCACCTGCGCCACCGGCAGGATCACCGCCGGGAACTCGCTGCCCTGGCTCTTGTGCACCGTGATGGCGTAGGCGATCTCCAGTTCGTTGAGGTTCTCGGCCGGGTACACCAGCCGCCGGTCGTCCATGCGCACCACCATGGAGCGCTCCCTTGTGTTGATGCTCTCCACGATGCCGATGTCGCCGTTGTAGGCTCCCACGCCCTGTTCCCCGCCGATGCGCTGCCAGACGATCTCGTAGTTGTTGCGCACCTGCATCACCTTGTCGCCCACCCGGAACACCCGGGCCGCGCTCTGCAGCTGGGGTTTGCCCTTCTGCTCCGGGTTGAGCAGGTTCTGCAGCTCCACGTTCAGCGCCTGGGTGCCGGTGGGGCCCAGCTTTGTGGGGCAAAGCACCTGAATGTCCCGCACGGGGTCGAACCCATAGCTGCGGGGCAGCCGGGTGGTGACCAGGTCGCACACCAGCTTCTGGGCGGCGTCGCCGTCCGCTTCGAGGAAGAAGAAATCGTCCGTTTTGCCGCCCTTCTGCAGCGGCTCGCCGCAGATGATGTGGTGGGCATTTTCCACGATAAGGCTGCGTTTGGCCTGCCGGAAGATCTCGTTGAGGCAGACGGTGGGCACGCACCCGGAGCGGATGATCTCGCCCAGCAGGTTGCCGGGGCCCACGCTGGGCAGCTGGTCGGCGTCGCCCACCATAATGATGCGGCAGCTGTAACGCAGGGCCGTGACCAGCGCCTGAAACAGCTTGACGTCCACCATGCTCATCTCGTCCAGAATGACCACATCGCACTTGAGCAGGTTCTTGTCGTTGTGGATGAAGCTGACCACGCCGCCGGTATAGTCCACCTCCAACAGGCGGTGGATGGTGCTGGCCTTGCGGCCGGTGAGCTCGCTCAGCCGCTTGGCGGCCCGGCCCGTGGGGGCGCACAGGGCCACCCGCTCGGCCTGATTTTCCAGCAATTGCAGGATGGCGTTCACGGTGGTGGTCTTGCCGGTGCCGGGGCCGCCGGTGAGCACCAGACAGTTCTCGGTCATGGCCTTGCGGATGGCTTCCCGCTGCAGCGGCGCATAGGCAAAGCCCTGGGTCAGTTCCAGCACCTGCAGGTTCCGGTCCAGGTCACGGGCGGTGTTCTTGCCCCGCCGGGCCAGAATGGCCAGCCGGTGGGCAATGTCCTGCTCGGCGGCCAGAAGGTCCGGCAGGTAGATGTAGGGCACGCCGTCGAACATCTTCACGCAGAGTTCTTCGGTCTCGATGCACTTGTCCAGCGCACGGGCCAGCTTTTCCGGCGGCTGGTGGATGAAGTTGGAGGCGGTTTCCAGCAGTTGGGCCCGGGGCAGGCAGGTGTGGCCGTTGCCCGCGTTGTGGCGCAAAGTGCGCAGCAGAGCGGCTTCCAGCCGCTGGGCGCAGTCGCCCTCCATGTGGTAATACTGGGCGATGCTGTCGGCGTGGCGGAAGTCCAGCTGCAGCGGCTCCCCGCACAGCAGGTAGGGGTTGGCCGAAATCGCCTGCATGGCCCCCGGCCCGAACGCCCGGAACACCTCCATGGCCTTGCGGGGGCCGATCTCGAACTGTGCCAGATAGGCGATGAGCTCCCGCATGCCGAACATCCGCTTGAACTCCTGCTGGATGCGGTCGGCCTTGTCCGGCGAGATGCCGGGCACCTGAGTGAGCCGGGCGGGGTCGTTGGCAATGACCTCCAGCGCCTCGGCCCCGAACAGGTCGATGATCTTGTCCGCCGTCTTGGCCCCGATGTAGGGCAGCGACCGGCTGGCAAGGAAGGCGTACACGGCTTCCAGATCCTTGGGCATGTCCGTCTCGCACTCCTGCGCGTGGAACTGCCGGCCGTAGGTGGCGTGGTTCTCGTACCGGCCGCGGCAGATGACGCTTTCCCCGGCGTGCAGCTCCCCCACAACGCCGCACACCACGGTGATGACCCCGCCGCCGGACACCTCGAACACGGTGTAGCCGTTGTCGGCGTTCTCGTAGATGATATCTTCCACCGTGCCTTCCAGCTGTTCCAGCTCCTGCTCGGCCATGTGCTCACCTCCCCTGTTTGCATAATTATTTACAGTATAGCCTTTTTCGGCAGATTTGTAAATCGGGAGATGGGGCAAAAATACGGCACCCGCCACGGCGGTGCTGCGTCCCGGATGCGCCGGTGCAGTAGGACGGAACTTCAAGTTAGTCCCTGCTAAATTGTGACAGATTCATGTCAAAATGGTAACAGTTCCTGTTTCATCGTGAAAAATGCCAGCAAAGGCCTTGATTTTTTGTCAAAGTTTCCGTATAATCATCTCCAAACCAATCGGCCCGACCGGTTGGTCCATTGAAACACGAAAAAAAGGAGTACATCTCATATGAAACTCAAGAATGTTGCAATCGCTGCTACCGCTCTGGCACTGGCTGTCGGCATGACCGCCTGCGGCAGCTCTTCTTCCACCGCTGCTTCCTCCTCTGTGGCATCTTCTGCTGCCGCATCCAGCGAGGCTGCAAGCTCTGAGGCTGCTTCCAGCGAGGCTGCTGAGCCCACCACTGCCGAGTACACCGTGTACAACACCACCGGTTCCAAGGTCACCGACCTGTACCTGTACGAAGTCGGCGCCGAGGACAAGGGCGACAACCTGGCAGGCGACGGCCTGGCTGACGGCGACAGCGTGGTCATCACCCGCGACGTGGAGGCCGACAAGCAGGCTGACGTGACCTATGTGCTGGAGTTCACCACCGAGGACGGCCAGACCCAGGCCTTCGAGACCCTGCACTACGAGACCACTCCCATCTCCCTGAAGAGCGTGGACGCCGCTGCAGGCGCTACCCCCATCGCCTTCGCTGCACCGGAGAACTAAGTCTCAACCAACTTGCATCGAAAAAGGGCTGCTGCACAAATGCTGTGCAGCAGCCCTTTTGTTTTAAACCGGAAACGCTCAGGCCCTTGCCGCCTGCTGCGCATCGGCCTGTTTTTTGTTCTGCAGGCGCTTGCGCACCACCAGATAGGCCGGGATGAGGAAGAAGCAGGCAAAGAGCCAGGCCACCGGGCTTGCGATGCAGGCGGCAAAGTACCCCCACAGGGGCACGAACCAGACGCCCACCATGGCCCGGGCGATCATCTCGGCCACCCCGGCAAACATGGCCAGACTGGAATAGCCCAGGCCCTGGATGGTATAGCGATAGATGATCAGCACCGCCAGGGGGATGTAGAACACGCTGTTCCAGAAAATAAAACTCTGGGCGTTGGCCATGATGGCAGTCTCTCCCGGCTCCAGGAACAGGCCGATGAGCAGCTTATCCGTGAACCGCAGGATGAGGAAGGAGGCCACACTATACACGCAGCCAATGCCCAGGGCGGTGTACACGCCCCGGTCCACACGGTCCAGGTCCTTGGCACCCATATTCTGGCTCGTGTAGGTGGTCATGGCAGTGCCGATGCTTTCCAGGGGCACGCAGAGGAACTGGGCCGCCTTGCCGCCGGCGGTCTGTGCGGCCACGATGTCGCTGCCCAGACCGTTGACGGCACCCTGCAGCACCACACTGCCAATGGCCGTGATGCTGCACTGGAGCCCCATGGGGATGCCCATGCTGCACAGCTTTGCACAGTGGGGCAGGCTGAACGCGCCTTCGTCCTTGCTCCAGCGCAGCTCATGGTAGTGGCGCAGGATGTACAGCAGGCTGCCGATGCCAGCCACCGCCTGGCTGAACACCGTGGCAAAGGCTGCACCAAAGGCTCCCATGCGGAACACGATGATGCACACCAGGTCCAGCCCGATGTTCAGCGCACTGGCCACCAGCAGAAAATACAGAGGCCGCTTGCTGTCGCCCAGAGCACGCATCAGGGCACTGGTCACATTATAAAGGAGAGTGAAGGGGATGCCCCAGAAGATGGTGCGGATGTAAATATCTGCAATGTCGATGATGTTGGCCGGGGTGTTGGTCCACACCAGCACGGCGCGGGTGAGCGCCACTGTGACCACCGTCAGCACCACTGCAAAGGCTACCGACAGCCACACGGTGTTGGCCGTGTAGCGGCGCATCTCCTTATAGTCCTTGGCACCGAAGGTCCAGGAGATGGGGATGGAAAAGCCGCAGGCAATGCCGTTGACAAAGCCCAGCACCAGATAGTTCAGGCCGCCCACGCTGCCCACGGCCGCCAGCGCTTCCACGCCCACAAAGCGGCCCACGATGATGGTGTCGGCCAGGTTGTAGAACTGCTGGAACAGGCTGCCCAGCATCAGCGGCACTGCAAAGGCAAGGATCAGCTTCAGCGGGCTGCCCTGCGTCATATCCTTGGTCATAGTTTTCCTCCCATCCATGCAAAAAAGAGCCGTTGCTCTGCATTTTTGCCGTGAAAAACGCCCTGCCGGAAAGAGGCAGGACGTTTTGTACATTCATGAAAGGTATTATAGCCGAGGCGGGTGCATTTTACAAGATTTGCATTGCATCAACATTTCCGGTTTTTTGCCGGAAGAATTGGTTATTCTGCGCACAGCACCACCGCGTTGCCCACGCTCTGCTTTGCGCGGTGCACCTCGTCCTGCCCAAGGCTGATGCTGACGAAGGCACAGCAGCCGTCACCGATCATGACCGCGATGGCCAGCGCCGCCACATCGTGTCAATGGGTTTTGTGCACAGACCGTCACCTGTACCGTGCATTATAAAAAGGAAGGAAAGTGTGTCAGAACTGTAAAAGATAAATTATTTTAGTTATTTTTGTTGACTTATCCAACGATTCGGCTATAATGGTCGTGTTCCGAATTACTCAAACATTTTAGCTAATTCATTCATACAACCAGAACAAAGGAGAACACTACCATGACGTTTGAAGAAATGAAGAAGATCGTTGTCGATACCCTGAACTGCGATGAGGACAAGGTGACCATGGAGGCCAGCCTGACCGAGGATCTGGAGGCCGACAGCCTGGATGCCGTGGAGCTGAACATGGCCCTGGAGGATGCCTGCGGCGTGTCCGTGCCCGACGAGGAGCTGGCAAAGCTCAAGACCGTGGGTGACATCTACAACTACATCACCGCACACGTCTGAGGCAGAACACCATGAACGATATCCGAGACCTGTTCCCCGGCCGGATGCGGGAACGCACGTTTCAGCTGAAAGCCCGACGGGATGCCGGGGCCGTCTGGCATGAACCCCAGTTCGTGGAGTGCAAACAGTGCGGCCGCCGCGCCACCCGCACCATCTGGACCCGCAGCCTTTACGTCTGCCCCAACTGCGGCTATCACATGCCCATCGGCGGCTACTACCGGCTCAGTCTGGTGCTGGACCACGGCAGCTTCCGGGAGCTGGACGCCGACCTGCCTCCGCAGGATGTGCTCCGGTTCCCCGGCTACCCGGAAAAGCTGACCGCCGCCCAGAACAAGACCGGCCTGCGCGAAGCCGCCGTCACGGCGACCGGCCGCATCGGCGGGGTGGCCTGTGTGGCTGCCGTGCTGGACAGCCGGTTTTTCATGGGCAGCATGAGCACCGCCGTGGGCGAAAAGATCACCCGCGCGGTGGAGTACGCCGCAGCCAAACGCCTGCCGCTGGTCATCTTCTCGGCCAGCGGCGGTGCCCGCATGCAGGAGGGCATTTTCAGCCTGATGCAGATGGCCAAGACCAGCGCCGCCATCCAGCGCTTTTCCGCCAGAGGCGGGCTGTACGTCAGCGTGCTCACCCACCCCACCACCGGCGGCGTGACCGCCAGCTTTGCAAGCCTGGGCGACATCATGCTGGCCGAGCCGGGGGCGCTGATCGGCTTTGCCGGGCCCCGCGTCATTGAGCAGACCATCGGCGAAAAGCTGCCCGCCGGGTTCCAGCGCAGCGAGTTCCAGTTGGAGCACGGCTTTGTGGATCAGGTGGTGCCCCGCGACCAGCTGCGCGACACCCTGATCCGGGTGCTGCAGCTTCATGTGGGAGGAAAACACGAATGATCAAGGAAATTCTGGAGCAGCTGGCTCCGCTGGATGCGCAGATCACCGCCCTGAAGGGCAGCGGCGACGACATGGACGCCATCACGGCCCACGCCGCCGAGCTGGCAGAGCTTGCCGTAGAGGAGGACGAGATCCTGCGTGCCTGCGGCCCGCTGACCGCCGAGGACCGGGTCTTTCTGGCCCGGCACCCGGACCGCCCCCACATTGACGAGACCATCTCCGCCCTGTTCACCGACTTCTTTGAGCAGCGGGGCGACCGTCAGTGCAAGGAGGACCCCGCCATTCTGGGCGGTGTGGCCCGCTTCCACGGCATGCCGGTGACCGTCATCGGTCACCGCAAGGGCTCCTCGCTGGAGGAGAATCTGGCCTGCAACTTCGGCATGCCGGGGCCGGAGGGCTACCGCAAGGCCCTGCGCCTGATGAAGCAGGCCGAGAAGTTCGGTCGGCCCATTATCACTTTCATCGACACGCCGGGCGCTTACCCCGGCAAGGACGCCGAGGAGCGCGGCCAGGGCGAGGCCATCGCCCGCAACCTGATGGAGATGAGCGGCCTGACCGTGCCGGTCATCGCCGTGGTCACCGGCGAGGGTTCCTCCGGCGGTGCGCTGGCGCTGGGTGTGGCAAACCACATCCTCATGCTGGAAAACGCCGTCTATTCGGTGCTGAGCCCCGAGGGCTTTGCCAGCATCCTGTGGAAGGACGCCTCCCGCAGCGGCGAAGCCTGCGAGATGATGAAGCTGACCGCACAGGACCTGTACCGGGACGGCATCGTGGAAGAAGTGATCCCGGAGCCGGTGGGCGGTGCCCAGCGCGGCCACACGGTGCTGTTTGAGCAGCTGGATGCTGCCCTGTGGGCACACCTGAAAACGCTGTGCCGCATGAACGGCAGGGCCCTGGCCGACCAGCGCTACAAAAAATACCGCCAGATCGGAGAAATGAGGAACGCATGAAGGGCTTCCAGCTGATAGCCACCGGCGGGGCGCTGCCCGGCCGGACGGTCACGAACGAAGAGCTCAGCCGCACCGTGGACACCAGTGACGCGTGGATCACCTCCCGCACCGGCATCCGCACCCGGCACTGGTGCACCGCGGACGAATCCGCCGCCACGCTGGCCATTGCCGCCGCAAAACAGGCGCTGCAGCGCAGCGGCCTTGCCCCGGCAGACATCGCCTGCTGCGTGTGCGCCACCCTGTCGGCCCCGGATGCCACCCCCAGTGTGGCCTGTCAGGTACAGGCGGCGCTGGGCCTGCCGGAGAACCGGCCCGCGCTGGACGTCAACGCGGCCTGCTCCGGCTTTTTGTACGGCACTGCTGTGGCGCGGGGCCTGCTGGCCACGCTGGGCGGGCAGTACGCCCTGGTCATCGGGTGCGAAGCCCTTTCCCGCCTGATGGACCCCGCCGACCGCTCCACCTGCGTCCTGTTTGGCGACGGCGCGGGCGCGGCCATCTTCCGGCTGGCCGACACCCCCTTTGCCCTCACGCTGGGGGCCCGGGGCAGCGATGTCCTGCACGCCGGTGGGCCGGACCGGAACGGTTCCGCCCCCATCACCATGGACGGCAAGGCAGTGTTCCGCTTTGCGGTGGATGCCCTGCCCCGCTGCCTGCACACGGTGCTGGACGAGACCGGCAAGACGCTGGACGAGGTAGACTGGGTGGTCTGTCATCAGGCCAACAGCCGCATCATCGACCACTGTGTGCGGGCTCTGCACGCCGACCCGGCCAAATTCTACAAGAACATGGACCGCCACGGCAACACCAGCGCCGCCAGCATCCCGGTAGCCCTGAACGAGCTGGCCGAGACCGGGCAGCTGCAGCCGGGGCAGACGATCGCCTGCATCGGCTTTGGCGGCGGCCTGACCTGGGGCGGCATGATCGTGGAGTATAAGAAATAAAGGCTTCCCCCGAGGGGGAAGCCTTTCGCAGGAAAACTTTATGAAACTTTTAAATGAAATTTTAGGGACCCGATATCCCATCATCCAGGGCGGCATGGCCAACATCGCCACCGGCGAGTTTGCCGCCGCCTGCTCCAACGCGGGAGCGCTGGGCATCATCGGCGCGGGCGGCATGAACGCCGACACCCTGCGCGAGAACATCCGCCGCTGCAAGCAATTGACGACCAAGCCCTTCGGCGTGAACATCATGCTGATGCACCCGCAGGCCGACGAGTTTGCCAAGATCGTGGTGGAAGAAGGCGTGCAGGTGGTCACCACCGGCGCGGGCAACCCCGGCAAGTATGTTCCCATGTGGAAAGCCGCCGGCATCAAGGTCATTCCCGTGGTGGCAGCGGCCATTCTGGCAAAGCATCTGGAGCCGCTGGGCATCGACGCCGTCATTGCCGAGGGCACCGAGAGCGGCGGCCATGTGGGCGAAATGACCACCATGGCGCTGGTGCCGCAGGTGGTGGATGCGGTGAGCGTGCCCGTCATTGCGGCGGGCGGCATCGCCGACGGCCGCCAGCTGGCGGCTGCGCTGGCCCTGGGCGCCTGCGGCGTACAGGTGGGCACCTGCCTGCTGGCAAGCGAGGAGTGCCCCATCCATGAGAACTATAAAGCCGCCCTGCTCAAGGCCAAGGACAGTGACACCATCGTTACCGGCCGCAGCGTCGGCGCACCGGTGCGTGTGCTGAAAAACCGCATGAGCCGCGAGTACGTCCGGCAGGAAAAGGCCGGGGCCGACAAGATGGAACTGGAAAAATACACCCTCGGCAGCCTGCGCCGGGCCGTGTTTGAGGGCGACACCACCACCGGCAGCCTGATGGCCGGTCAGGTGGCCGGGATGCTCCACGAGGTGCGCCCCGTGGCCGACATCCTGAACGACCTGTGGGAAAGCGGGAGGCAGCGCATCGCCGCGCTGAACGAGCTATGCTGACCCTTGCCGGAAAGGCCCTGCCCGTGCCCATCCTGCAGGGCGGCATGGGCGTGGGCGTGTCCCTCGGCGGGCTGGCCGGGGCCGTGGCGGCCTGCGGCGGCATGGGGTGCATCTCCACCGCCGATGCGGGCTACCGGGAGCCGGATTTTGCCCGCGACCCGGCAAGCGCCAACCACCGCGCCCTGACCGCTGAGATCCAGAAAGCCAAAGCCCTTGCCAAGGGCGCGGGACTGGTGGCCATCAATGCGATGGTGGCCACCCAGGACTATGCCGCTGCCATCCGCACCGCGGTAGAAGCGGGCGTGGACGCGGTGGTGTCCGGCGCGGGCCTGCCGCTGGAGCTGCCCGGCCTTGTGGGCACGCAGGAGGTGGCCATTGCGCCCATCGTGTCCAGCGCACGGGCCGCTAAGCTCATCCTGCGCCGCTGGGCCAAGGAGTTTGCCCGCACCGCCGACTTTGTGGTCATCGAGGGCTGCAAGGCAGGCGGGCATCTGGGCTTTGCCGAGGCCGACCTGCTGGCAGACCACTGCCAGTCTCTGGACGAAATTCTGCCGGAAGTGCTGGCCGAGGTACAGCCCTATGAGGCGCAGTTCGGCCATGCCATCCCGGTATTCGTGGCGGGCGGCGTCTACACCGGGGCCGACATGGCCCACTATACAAAGCTGGGGGCCGCCGGGGTGCAGCTGGCCACCCGGTTCATCCCCACCTACGAGTGCGATGCCAGCCAGACCTACAAGGACGTGCTCCTGGCCGCAAAGCCGGAGGATGTGCGCATCATCCACAGCCCGGTGGGCATGCCGGGCCGGGCGCTGAACACCCCGCTGGTGCAGGCGCTGGCCAAGGGCAAACGCTTTGCGCCCCGGCACTGCGCCCGCTGTTTAAAGACCTGCGACCCCGCCAAGGTGCCCTACTGCATCACCCACGCCCTCATCGAAGCGGTGAAGGGCAATGTGGAAGAGGGGCTGTTCTTCTGCGGGGCCAACGTGGGCCGACTGGACCGGATGTACACCGTCCGGGAACTGATGGACGAATTGACCGCCGAATGGAGGCATAACCTATGAAACTTGCTGTTCTGTATGCCGGTCAGGGTGCCCAGCACCCCGGCATGGGCAAAGAATTTTACGAAAGCTCCCCCGCCTTCCGGGCCGCCTTCGACAGCGCGGCGCTGGATTTTGACCTGCACCGCGTCTGCTTTGAGGACCCGGACGGCGTTCTGAATCAGACCGAATACACCCAGCCCTGCATGGTGGCCTTTGCCTGCGGCGTCACCGCCGTGCTGGCCGAGCATGGCGTGCAGCCCGCTTACGCTGCCGGGCTTTCGCTGGGCGAATACTCCGCGCTGGAAGCTGCCGGGGTGTTCACCGCCAAGCAGGCCATTGAGCTGGCCGCCTACCGGGGCAAAGCCATGGCCGATGCGGCCAAGGGCATCGACTGCGGCATGACCGCCGTGCTGGGCCTGGACCGCACTGCGCTTTCCGCCTGCTGCGAAGAGGCTGCGGCGCTGGGCTGTGTGCAGATCTGCAACTACAACTGCCCCGGCCAGCTGGTCATCGGCGGCGAGAAGGCCGCTGTGGATAAGGCCGCCGAGCTGGCCAAAGCCGCCGGTGCCCGCCGCTGCCTTCCGCTGAAGGTGAGCGGCCCCTTCCACACCCGGCTGATGGCCCCCGCCGGGGATGCCCTCGCCGAACGGTTCAAGACCGAGCGGTTCCGTGAGATGCAGATCCCGGTGCTGTTCAACTGTCTGGGCCGCGAAAAGGCCGACGCGGACACCATCCCGGCGCTGCTGGTGAAGCAGGTGCAGAGCAGCGTGTATATGGAGGACACCCTGCGCCGCCTGGGCGAACTGGGTGTGGACCACATCCTGGAAGTCGGCCCCGGCAGTGCCCTGTCCGGCTTTGTGAAAAAGACCCTGCCCGGCGTGCCGTGCGCTTCGGTGGAGACACCGGAGCAGCTGGACGCCGCGCTGGCCGCATGGAGGGACGAAGCATGAGCGAAGAGACTGTGACCCGCGCGGCGGTGGTCACCGGCGGCAGCCGGGGGATTGGCCGGGCGGTGTGTGTGGCACTGGCAAAGCAGGGCTGCAACGTGGTGGTCAACTACTGCCACGGCGCAGAGCCTGCGGAGCAGACGGCAGCGCTCTGCCGCGCCGAGGGCGTGGACGCCGTGGCCGTACAGGCCGATGTTTCCACCGCTGAGGGCTGCAAAACGCTGTTTGACGCGGCGGTCAACGCCTTTGGCCGGGTGGATGTGCTGGTGAACAACGCGGGCATCACCCGTGACGGCCTGCTCCTGCGCATGTCTGAGGCCGATTTTGACGCCGTGCTGAACGCAAACCTCAAGGGCGCATTCCTCTGCTGCAAGGAGGCCGCCCGCCGCATGGTGCGCCAGCGGCATGGCCGCATCATCAACCTGTCCAGCGTGGTGGCCCTGCGGGGCAACGCCGGTCAGGCCAACTACGCCGCCAGCAAGGCGGGGCTCATCGGCCTGACCAAGAGCCTGGCCAAGGAGCTGGCAGGCCGGAACATCACGGTGAATGCCGTGGCCCCCGGCCTGATCGAGACCGATATGACCGCTGCCCTGCCGGAAGCCGTCCGCACCGGAATGCTGCACAGCATCCCGGCGGGCCGGGCCGGAAAGCCGGAGGACGTGGCAAACGCCGCGGCATTTTTTGCCGCAGAACAAAGCAGCTATCTCACCGGGCAGGTGCTCTGTGTGGACGGCGGCATGGCAATGTAAAGGAGAACGTTTTCATGGAAAAACGCAGAGTGGTCGTTACCGGTCTGGGCACTGTGAACCCGCTGGGCAACACCGTGGCCGAGAGCTGGGCCGCCGCAAAGGCCGGACAGTGCGGCATTGCCCCCATCACCCAGTTCGATACCGCTGGGTTCAAGTGCAAACTGGCGGCTGAGGTGAAGGGCTTTGACCCGGAAGCGATCGTGGACAAAAAAGAGCTGCGCAAGATGGCCCGCTTTACCCTGCTGGCACTGGCTGCCGCAAACGAAGCCATCCAGGACAGCGGCCTTGATACCGAAGCCAACGCCAAAACCACCGGCGTCATCCTGTCCAGCGGCATCGGCGGGCTGCCCACCATCGAGGAGCAGCACACCCGCGGCGAGGAAAAAGGCATGGAGAAGGTCAGCCCCTACTTCGTGCCCATGTCCATTGCCAACATGGCGGCGGCCCAGGTGGCCATCCGCTTCGGCCTGAAGGGCATGTGCACCTGCCCGGTCACGGCCTGCGCCGGCGGCACCAACGCCGTGGGCGATGCCTTCCACCGCATCCGCGACGGCTACGAGGACGCCATGGTCTGCGGCGGTGCCGAGAGCTGCATCAGCCCGCTGGGCATCGGCGGCTTTACCAGCATGAAGGCCCTTTCCACCGCCACCGACCCGGATGCGGCCAGCCTGCCCTTTGACGCACGGCGCGGCGGCTTCGTGATGGGCGAAGGCAGCGGTGTGCTGGTGCTGGAAGAGCTGGAGCACGCCAGAGCCCGGGGCGCACACATCTACGCCGAGGTGGTGGGCTACGGTGCCAACTGCGACGCCTACCACTTCACCGCCCCGGCTCCCGGCGGCGCGGGTGCCATCGACTGCATGAAGCAGACCCTGGCCGACGCCGGCATCGCCCCGGAACAGGTGGACCACATCAACGCCCACGGCACCGGCACCCATATGAACGACTCCTGCGAGACCGCTGCCATCCACGCGGTGTTCGGGGAGCACGCCAAGGAGCTGACCGTCGTGAGCACCAAGAGCATGACCGGCCACCTGCTGGGCGGCGCGGGCGGCGTGGAAGCCGTGTTCACGGCACTGGCCCTGCGGGACCAGTTTGCCCCGCCCACCATCCATTACGAGCAGCCCGACCCGGAGTGCGATCTGGACTATGTGCCGAACATGGGCCGCGCCCAGAACATGACCTACGCACTGAGCAACAGTCTGGGCTTTGGCGGGCACAATGCCTGCATCGCCCTGCGCAGATGGGAGGGCTGACCCATGGCAGAACCCCGTACCGTGCGTGCAGACGCAAACGCCCTGAACAGCGAGGAGATCGCGGCGCTTCTGCCGCACCGCTATCCCTTTGCCCTTGTGGACCGCATTCTGGACTACGAGCCGGGCCAGTGGGCCATCGGCCGCAAGTGCGTGAGCCGCAATGAGGAATTTTTCTGCGGACATTTTCCCGGTCAGCCGGTGATGCCGGGAGTGCTCATTCTGGAAGCACTGGCCCAGACCGGCGCGGTGGCAGCGCTGAGCCTGCCGGAGAACAAGGGCAAACTGGCCCTCTTCGGCGGCATCAAGAATGCCCGCTTCCGCAAACAGGTCACCCCCGGCGATGTGCTCACTCTGCACTGTGAACTGGTAGAGCAGCACGGCCCGGTGGGCGTGGGCAAAGCCTCGGCGTGGGTGGACGGCAAGTGCGCCGCCACCGCCGAGCTGACCTTTGTTCTGACCGAAGCAGCCGTCAACCGCTGAACCCGGACGTTCCCCGTCCGCATGTCTCAGCAGACCAGCCGGTAAAAACAGACGATCAACAAAAAACCTCCCCGTGCAGGATAAAGCCGCACGGGGAGGTTTTGTTATATTCTGAAAGCGCTGAGAAGATCAGCAAATACGCGTTGTGCCTTGGCGCACACACGTGACGTTTTACTCAATTGCGATCAGGTTGGGGTTTTCCGGCAGAGCCTTCTGCTGCTGAGGAGCGGGCAGCTGGATGTGCAGGATGCCATCCTCGAACTTTGCGTGGATGTCTTCCTTCTTCACCGCATCGCCCACGTAGAAGCTGCGGGCGCAGGTGCCGGAGAAGGTCTCACGGCGCAGATAGCGGCCTTTCTCGTCCTTCTCATCGTTGCTGTGGCTGCGGACAGCCTGAATGGTCAGGTAGCCGTCGTTCAGCTCCATCTGAACGTCTTCCTTCTTGCAGCCGGGCAGATCCACTGCAACATCATAATTGCCATCAGCGGTCTGCTTCACATCGGTCTTCATCATGTTCGCACCACGCTTGCCAAAGGTGTCATGAGCCTCACGGCTCATTGCACGCTCCAGTGCAGCATCGTTCCAGAACGGATCAAAGAGATCATCGAACAGGTTCTCATGAAAAACAGCAGGCATAAACATAAAACAACCCTCCAATCCCGGCGTTCGGGTCGGGTATAAAATCAAGATCGTGCATCAGGAGCGGAGTCTTCCCGGGAGCCTTGCGGTTCCCTCATGCCCCTTTCTCCTGAGCACGCCTTTGTTATAGCACACAGTTTTAGCACTGTCAATAGCAGAGTGCTAAAATTCATGGAAAGATAACACTTTTGCAACAATATCTTGTGTTTGTCTCTCCCTATCACCACAATAGCCTCATGCAAAATATGATCTGCAATAAAACAACGCCCCCGGAGAGTACAGTTCAAAAGCTCTCCGGGGGCGCTTTATCGGTTCACAGGCTATGAGCCACGGCAATGGTTCCGCGTGCTGCCACGTTTTTGGGAGCCATCGCCTCACGGTCCCGTCCGCAGGCATCGTGCAGAGCGCTGGTGCCTACTTTGACGGCAGCTGTCAGCATTCCACTGCCACCTTGATCACGCCGTCCCGCTTGTGTTCAAAGAGATCGTAGCCCTCTTCGATCCGGCGCAGAGGATAGGTATGGGTGATGAGCGGTTCGGTATCGATCCTGCCTTCTGCAATGAGACGCAGCGTTTCTTCACAGTCGCAGCCGTCCACGCCGCCTGTCTTGAAGGTGAGATTTTTGCCATACATCTCCGGCAGCGGCAGGGTCTGCGCCTTATCGTACAGCGCCACCACGGTCACGATGGCGTTGGGCCGTGCACACTCCCACGCCAGCCGGAAGGTAGTGTCCGCCCCTGCCACTTCCAGCACCACATCTGCCCCGCCGTGGTCGCTGTTGGCGCGCACAAAGGCGGCGCAGTCCTCCGGCTGCACCGTGAGCACCTGCGGGTAGTGTTGGCGGAGGAACTGCAGGCGGCTTTCGTCCTTTTCGCACACGATGATGCGCTTGGGGCTGTGCAGCATAACGCACAGCAGCGTGCAGATGCCAGTAGGCCCTGCGCCGAGGATCAGCACAGTATCCTCCGGGGTGATCTCAGAGATGCGCGCTGCCCAATAGCCGGTGGCCAGCACATCGCCCACCAGCAGCGCCTGCCGGTCGGTAACGCCGTCCGGGATCTTGTTCAGTCCCTGATCCGCAAAAGGCACCCGGACATACTCTGCCTGCCCGCCGTCGATGCGGCAGCCCAGCGCCCAGCCGCCATTTTGATCGGTGCAGTTGTTCACAAAGCCCTTTTTGCAGAAGAAGCACTCCCCGCAGAAGGTCTCCACGTTCACGGTCACCCGGTCGCCGGGCTTCACGTTGGCTACTGCACTGCCCACTTCTTCCACGATGCCCACCATCTCATGGCCTACTGTGATGCCGGGCACGGCCCGGGGCACGCTGCCGTGCTTGATGTGCAGGTCGCTGGAGCAGATGCTGGCAAGTGTCACCTTCACAATGGCATCTCGCTCGTGCTGCAGCACCGGCTTTGGTTTTTCCATCAGGGCAAACTTGCCCTTTGAAACATAGGTGTAGGTCAGCATGCTTTTTTCCTCCGTGTACTTTATTTTTTCCGGGCTGTGCATCCCACGCAGTCATGGCAGGGGGCAAGCCGCAGAAGGCTGGGGCTTTTTCCGCAGCTTCGGCGCGGTTGCCGCATAGCTCATTTCCAGCAGCATCCGGATCGTGTCATCCGGTGCACTGCCGTCCAACGCTGCCGTGATCCAGTTGTCCTTGTTCATATGGTAGGCCGGGTAAAAGCCCGGCTCCATCCGCAGGGAACCGATGATGAGGGGGTCACATTTCAGGTTTACGATGTCCACCGGCTGCTTCCCGGGCAGCCCCAGCTTGCTGCGGGACACCGTGGTGACCAGCGCGAACCATTTGCGGTTGCCCGGGTGGCGGAACACCGCCGATTCCGGGGTGTCCATCCAGGGATAGTCCGGCTCCACACTGCAGGTGTCAAAAATCAGCTGTTCCAGTTTTTTGCGATCCATTGATATTTTCCTCCTCCCAGGGCGTTTTTTCCGGCGACCAGACCTTGGGGCTGATGCTGTAGTCAAAGCACGCTGCCCTTGAAACAGGTGCCCGGAACGCTCAGGGCAACCGTTTTCCGTGTGGTTCGGTGCGCAGATCTTTCCAGCGCTGCGCCGGGATCACCGGTTCGGTGATAAAGGCCTCCGGGTCAGGGGCAAGGACATGCCGCGTCACCTGGAAAAGCCCGTTTGCATCGCACAGGATACACGCCGCATCACCAAATTTTTGCATCGCGTTCTTACTTCAGAAGCTGTTTTCGTATACAGAGTGCGTCAAACACCGAGATTTTTTCCTTATTACGACAGCTTGATCTTCAGTTCTTCCAGCAGAGCGGTGCAGCCTTCCAGCACATCCTGCCAGGTAGCTTCAAAGTCCCCGGTATACCACGGGTCGGCCACATCGCCGGGGCGGCGGGTATGATCCATCAGCAGAGACACTTTATGCTCCGGGTCACTACCTACGAAGCGCGCCATATTGCGCAGGTTGTTGTGGTCCATGGCAACGAGATAGTCGTAGGTCTCATAGTCCCGCCGGGTCATCTGCCGGGCGGTCTTGCCCGCACAGGAGATGCCATGCTCTGCCAGCTTGCGCCGGGCAGGCGGATAGACCGGATTGCCGATCTCCTCAGTGCTTGTGGCGGCCGATGCGATTTCAAACTGCGCGGAAAGCCCGGCCTTTTCCACTAAGTCCCTCATCACAAATTCCGCCATGGGGCTGCGGCAGATATTGCCGTGGCAGATAAAAAGCACTCTTGTCATTTCAAAGTATTTCCTGTTATCCTATCATTTCAGGTTCAAAAAGCGTATGTCCAAAATTCAGTTCTGTCTCAAGAATTCCCGCAGTACATCCTCCGGGCGGGGGGTGTGGTGCGGGTACTTCTCCCGCAGAGGTGCAGCAGCGCCATCCATGATGTAAGGCGTGCCTACAATGTCCAGCATGGACACATCGTTGTAGTTGTCGCCAAAGGCCATGACATCCGCAGGGTCAATACCAAGTGTCCTGCAGATGCTGCGCACACCGATGCCCTTGTTGGCAAAGGTGGTATCGATCCAGTACGGGCCCGCCACCGCACAGTTTGCCGCTTTCCACCGTGGGACAAACCGTTCTGTATAGGCCCCCACGCCCTCGTGCAGATACACCGATACCTTTGTAATCTCCTCCGGCACCTCAGATGGGGCATGAATGATCCGATAGTTGTTCCCGATGAACTGGATGCGCTGGAGCATTCCCATGCCCCGCTCCATCAGGTAGGCGGTATTCTGACCGGAGAGCATCACCTCGCCCTGCCCGTCGCTGCGGGTCCACAGGTCGTTGGCGATTTCTTCGGCCAGTGCACGGGGCATCGGGTTCTTGGCGATGCACTGTTCGTCTTTATAGATCACGCCGCCGTTCTCACAAAGAAACACACAGCAGTCCGCCACCGGTGCAAAGAGCTTGCGCAGGCTGGTATACTGCCGACCGGATGCCGGGCAAAACAGAATGCCGCGCCGATGCAGCTCCCGTATCTGCTCAAAGATCTCGTCTTCCAGTTCCTTTTTGCCGTATTGCAGCAGCGTACCGTCAATGTCGCTGCAAATCAGTTTGATTGACATTTTCCGTCCTCATTTTTCAAGATAATTTTAGGCAATTCCCCGGCATCCAGAACACGGACGCCTTCGTCCATCAGCATCTTGGCAAAAACGCCCTGTCCGGGAATCTTTGTCCCGGAAAACGTTCCGTCGTAGATTTCCTTCACGCCGCAGCTGGGGCTGCGGGATTGCAGGATGGCAAGCTCCACCCTATTTTCTTTTGCGATGGCAAGGGCTTTCGCTGCACCTGCCCGGAACTCCCGGTCCACATTGATGCCCTCTTTGTTCGTGACAACGCCCTGCACGATTTCCGCCGGGCACCGCGGTGTGGGCAGGCCGCCCAAAACCTCCGGGCAGACCGGAACCACCTGATGCCCCCGCGCAAAATCACAGACCGCCTGATTGTAATTGTTTCCGCCGCTGTATTTGCAGTTTTCGCCCAGCAGGCAGGCGCTGACCAGAATCTTCATTGTTGCGCGCTCCGTTTTTCAGATACTGAATCTTTTACCTATTCTACCACGCTTTTGGGCATTGAAAAAGAGGATTCTGCTTTTTCCTATCCCCATACCGGGAGGTCCGCCGTAATCTTTTCTAATTCCTGTGCAAGAAACGTCAGTCTTTCCCTCAGATGGTTGTTATGCGGTGCATCTCCGTTCAGCAGATAGTCCGTTCTGACATTCAGGCAGGACGAAAGATCCTGCAGCAACTCAATCGAGCAGCAGCGGCTTCCCGTTTCAACTTTTGCAAGATGGTTCGCACTAACGTTCAGCATTATACTCAACTGTTCCTGTGTAACCGTCAAAAGAAAGGACGCCTCAGCCAACATTAAATTCTCATCAAAAAACAGGGAGTGACATCAAATCACTCCCCGTTTGCATTGATTGTATCAGAGTTTCGTCATCCAGAGCCCATGCAGATTGCAGTATGCGTAAACGGCCACCGGCTTTTCACTTCCCAGTTCAAACACCGCGTTGGGAGCCTGCCCCGGATTCAGATAGCGGATCTGCCCGCCGTTCTCAGTCTCCACAAAAATCCACTGAATATAGTGAACATCCGCCATGGGGTGCTCCACCGCGCCCACTGTGACCGTGAGACGACTGCCGGAAAGCTCTGCCACCGGCAGATGCTTCTCGCCGCTGGCTTCCACCGTATTGGGAACCAGCTCTTTCATTTTCTCCCCGCAGCAGACCAGCGGAACGCCTGCGTTATGGATGGTAGTGACGAGGTTGCCACAGTGATTGCAGATGTAAAACTTTGCCTTCATATCAAAATCCTCCATTGGAATGTTGTCGGTGTGTTTCTTGTGCCTATATGATAACATTTCCTAGTTATGATTTCTGTAACTGAATCACGCAAAGCGTTTTTGGGCTCACTTGCAATAAATCTCAATGGCTTTCTGCGCAAATTCTGCGGCACCGGCACCGCCGGCAGCATTGATGTTTTCCGTAAATGCTCCGCCTGCCCCATACATCTGTCCCAGCCGATTCAGGATCACCTTAGAACAGTTATAGTAGTGCTCTGTGATAAACTCCTGCAGCTTCTTCACCTGTGCCTGCACTTCAGAGTTCGCCGGGTCTTTGCTCTGCATCCCGCCGAATGCCGCCACGATGTCCATCAGTTGACTGCTCATGTCCTAAACCTCTTTCTCGGTCTTATGGGCAGTTTTTTCCTCAAATTCTTTGTATTCCGGCGTTTCGCCCCATTCCTTTTTGGCCTGCTCGGTATACTTCTTGATCTTCTGCGTATCAAATGCGGTAAAGTCCATAACCATTCCTCCTGTGGATCGAATTTTCTGCGCAAGGCCGATCAGATCTTCAAGATGCTGCTTTTTCAATGTCAGAAGTGTGATCTGCTGTTCCAGTGCTTTCTGCCGGTCAAAAGCAGGATTCTCCACGATTTTCTGGATGTCCTTCAGCGGAAATTCCAGTTCCCGGAACAATAAGATCTGCTGCAAACGTTCCAGCGCGGCATCGTCATACAGCCGATAGCCTGCTTCGGTACGGCCCGCCGCGCGCAGCAGACCGATTTTATCGTAATATTGCAGGGTCCGGATGCTCACTCCGGTCCGCTTGCTCACTTCGTTCACCGTCATCATCTTGCTGTCCTCCCTTGCGACAGCCACAGTATACGCTATGACGCTGCGTCAGGGTCAAGAGGTTTTCTGAAAAATTTTTCAGCCTTCCCTCTGCTCCACGATTTCCAAGCTGTCACGCCCCACACGGCAGAGCAGAAACAGCACTTGCACACCTGCGGCCTTTGCTTCGGCCAGTGCCGTACCAAACTCCGGCTGTGTGCTGACATTCGGCCGCACCTCGGTGATGCCTTCCATCTGAATCACGAAAGCCACTGCGCACCGATACCCTGCCTGCTGTGCCTGCGCCAGCTCGTGCAGGTGCTTCACGCCGCGCTCGGTGGGTGCATCCGGGAAATAGCCGATGCCGTCCACTTCCAGTGTACAGCCTTTGACTTCCAGCAGGTACTTCTGTTCGCCCTTTTCCATGTAAAAGTCGATGCGGGACTTCCCATAGGTGAATTCCGGCCTGATATAGTCGTAGCCCTGTTTTGCAAGCCACTCTCCTACTACCTTGTTAGGTGCCTGACTGTCCATATTGACCCAGCCAAGCCCCTGCTTATGTACCGCCACAAGGTCGTATTTTGTTTTGCGTTTCGGGTTATCTGACATTTCCAGCCGCACCGCAGTACCGGGCAGCAGCAGTTCCCTGCACCGCCCGGTGTTCTTGACATGGACGGTTTCCACTGCTCCATTCACTCCCACATGGGCAATAAAGCGGTTGGGACGGTCAACAAAAATGCCGTCTGCGATTTCTCTGTATTTCAA
>SKEO01001297.1_pt1 | contig 20519 bp, 17 predicted proteins | sample 4826801 | NCBI WGS metagenome assembly SKEO01 (sample SAMN11008807, study PRJNA524170) | human gut metagenome | biome: Human fecal sample; material: Feces; isolation source: fecal sample from pouch patient p3 | host: Homo sapiens | place: Israel: Tel-Aviv | collected 2016-02-25 | reverse complement strand
ATATATATATATGTATATATTACAATGATGTACCCCCCCCTTGTAAAGTTGACAATGGATCGTCTCTCTGTTTCAAAAAAATGATAGATGCATCTATTCTCATCATATTTTCTTTGCCTTTTTCCTTCTTTCCTTATATACTATGAAAGGCATAATTATGCACTGCCACGCTGAGGTTCACACTTCCTCTTCATGAAACGAGGTTCAACCCATGAATATGACACACGAAGAACTCTTCGTAAAAATTCTTGATCAGATGCCCTTCGGCGTCTACTGCGTCGATACGGATCGCAAGATCTTCTACTGGAGCAAAGGCGCAGAACGCATCAGCGGCTACAAAGCGGAAGACATGCTCGGCAAGCACTGCTTCGAAAGCCATCTCGATCACATCGATGAGAATGGCACCCACCTGTGCCATGCCATGTGCCCGCTCGTCGCGACCATTTTCGACGGACTATCCCGTGAAAAAGCCGTCTGGCTGCGGAGCAAAGAGGGCGACCGAGTCTCTGTCCTCGTTCACACGGAGCCCCTCTTTCAAAATGGAAAGACGCTGGGCGCTATCGAGTACTTTTATAAGATATAAATAGAGTGACTGGTGGCTAGGGACTAGTAGCTAGGGATTAGGGATTAGGGATTAGGGATTAGGAGTCTCAAGTGCCTAGTGACTAGTGACTACATGCCATCTGCGGGCATCGCCCTTTTTATACTTCGCGGCGCTTCATAATTTTTTGCGCCGCACCACCACTCCTCACTCCTCATTCCTCACTCCTAACTAGAGAGTAGAGCTTTCACCCGCAATCAAGGAGCTAACCCTGAACACCATGACTATCACTACGACAAAGGCGGTGACGACCAATGAGTAACAATGTTTCACTTGACGTAATCAATCATTCTATACAAAACAGCATACTGCACGCTATACCCGGAGGCATTTTTATTTATCTGGCGGATACCCATGACATCCTGTATGCCAATGATCGTTTCCTTGCCATGCTTGGCTGTGACAGCCTGGAAGCGCTGACTCAATCGCGTGGCCATACCTTCGATGACATTCTCTCTGCCTCCGACAAAGAGCGTGTTTTCCTAGAGATCGAACATCAGCTGCGGCAGAGCTTGATCGGATTCGTTGATTTCAAAGCCATCACAAAACAGGGTCCTCTCCGATACATGGAGATTTTTTGCCGTACCACCACACTTCCGGACTATGGACATGTGATTGTGGCCTTCGCCGTCGATGCAGAAGCGAAGTACCTGACCTACTCTACCGACCGGCTGACAGCGCTCCCGGGGCAGCGTCGTTTCCTTGAATATGCAGCCAAATGGTTCAAGCTTGCCAGCATGAATCCGGCATCACCGCCGATTGTGATCCTTTATTTCAATCTCTGCCACTTCAAGTCGTACAATATCCACTTCGGCCTTGATGCCGGTGATGCCCTCCTGCTCCATATGGCGGAGACGCTCAGGGAATGCTTCCCGAATGATTTCATTGCGCGCTTCTCTGATGATCATTTCGTCGTCCTCACCTATGACATAGATCTTCAAAACCGCGTCATCGATGCCCACAAGAAGCTGCTTTCCATGTACATGCGTTCCCCGCTCGAAGTGAAAATCGGGATCTATCAGGTAGAGGATCTCTCGATCACGCCGAACAAGGCCTGCGATCTTGCGAAGCTCGCCTGTGACAGCATCAAGGATCGCCTTGACGTCTTCCTCTGTGAGTACACCGCCAAGGTGCAGCGCGCCGTCCTCATTCGTGACTATGTCATCGATCATCTGGATGAGGCCTTTGCCAAAGGCTATATTCAGGTCTACTACCAGCCTGTCATCCGCTCCATCTCGAAGACGCTATGCGGCTTCGAAGCACTGGCCCGCTGGATCGATCCCGTGTACGGATTCCTGAAGCCGAGTGAATTCATCCCGGCTCTTGAAAATTCACGCCAGCTCTACCAGCTCGACCTGTACATCTTAGAAGAGGTCTGCAAGCGCCTCCGCGCCTGCCTGGATGACGGCATACCTGTCGTCCCAATTTCCATCAACCTCTCCCGAATGGACTTCCTCACCTGTGACATCTTCACCGAGGTGGAAAGACGAACCCAAAAATACCGGATCCCCCACCACCTCCTCTGCATAGAGATCACGGAGAGCATGTTCGTACAAAACGCACGAGAGATCCGCATCATTCTCGATCACTTCCGCGAGGTGGGCTATCAGGTCTGGATGGATGACTTCGGAAGCGGCTACTCCTCACTGAATGCACTCAAGGACTATCACTTCGATGAGCTCAAGATCGACATGAACTTCCTGTCGAATTTCACGCAGCGCTCGAAGGATATCATCCAGTCCACCATTCATATGTCAAAAAAGATCGGCATTCGTACGCTTGCAGAGGGCGTGGAAACGGAAGAACAATTCCGCTTCCTCCGAGATATCGGCTGCGAAAAGATCCAGGGCTACTTCTTCGGCAAGCCGCTCCCCTTCGATGAGATGAAAGCCCATATCCTTCTGCAGCATATTGACATCGAGACAGAAGAGCTCACAGCATACTATGAAAAAGCAGGCGATATGGACTTCACCACGGACGAGTCGCTCGCGATCGTAGAGACCATGGAGGATGGCAAGATCTATTTCCGCTTCGCCTCCCCAGCCTACCAAGACGTACTGGCTTCCGTCGGCGCACCCACACCGCGTGACAGTGAAGCCCGCCTCAATATGCCGGAGAGCCCGATCCGTAAAAAAATCGCGCGTCTGCTCTCCCATGTCTACGATTCCGACCAGCCCTACGCCATCACCTATACCATTGATGATCAGTATCTCTGGCTGAAGGTGCAGAAGATCGCCCAGCTCGGAAAACGCTTCCTCATGCGCTGCAAGCTTCTCAATATCACACGCAATGCCATCCAGATCGAGCAGATGAAAGTGAACGGTCTTGAAAAGGATCTCTACGACCTCTACCATGCCATCGTTATCAATGATCTTGACCGCGGCACCTGCCAGCCTGTCGTCTTCTGTCGGGACTACCACAAGTTTCATCCCGGTCACACCTACAGTTACCGCACAGCAATGCATGCTTTTGGATATCTCTCCATTCAGAAAGAAGACCGCCCTCGCTATGAGCGCTTCATGGATGCAGACACCATCTCCGATCGCCTTTCTGCACATGGCGGCACACTCTCTGAATTTTTCCGTACCCTGACGCCGAACGGCTTCGTCTGGTGTCAGCATGTCTTTATCGCCATCCCCGATACCAATTGCCGTATCTTCCTTCACACTGTCAAGACCGCCGCATCGAATAACCTCGCCATGGAAAATGGTCTTGTCAAGCTGTATAACGAGATCAAGAAAGACTGTTGACCCGGAATCGGTGACTGGTGATAGAACCGGCAGCATTGAGGGAAACGCTGATTAAATCGCAGAGCCAGATTCTACAAGAATTTTTATACATAGCTTCGTCATAGCCTTCCCTAAATAGCTCGCTATTCTCGTCAGGTTATTCCTCGCTATGCATAAAAATTCAAGAGTAAAATCTGACAACGATTTAATCAGTGTTTCCCTAGAACAGTAAAAGGCTCTCCGCACGAGCATTGCGCGGGAGAGCCTTTTTTCGTGTGCCGATCTGCGCTATAATATAGGATATAAGTTGCAACGTACAGCGGTGCGACCGGAGATCAGAGTAGACCGTGTAGGGCACTTTCCTCAAAAAGGATCTTCCCGCCAATGGGAAAACGGGACTGCCATTTCCTTACTCATAACATCTCCGGATCCCCCACACTTTTTTCAGGAGATACCCATGACAGAATCCACACGATGCACCATCATCGTCAATCCGACCTCCGGACGCGAACGAGCCCCGCGCTATATCCCGCTCCTCCATACGACACTGGCAAAGCGCTATGACAATATCACGATCAAGCTGACTGAAAAAGCTGGAGATGCCACGGAATTTGCACGCATCGCCGCAGAAAAAGGACGTGACGTCATCTGTATGGGCGGTGATGGCACGATCAATGAAGTCATCAATGGCATGGTACCCGTAGGAAGTCCCTCCGCCTTCGGTTTTATCCCTTTCGGTACAGTCAATGACCTCGCCCGTGCGCTTCACATCCCGCGTTCCCCGCAGGGAGCCATCCGTATGCTTGAGCATGCAGTCAAGACGAAGATCGATGTCGGCAAGATCAATGACCGCTACTTCATCAACGTTGTCGCCGCCGGTCTCATTTCTGAAGCAGTCAGCGAAGTCTCCATCAAAGAAAAGACCCTCTTCGGATCGCTCGCCTACTTCATGAAAGGCATGCAGGTCTTGAACAAGCAGAGATCCTACCACTTCAAGATCGAAGAGGAAAATGGCACTGTTATTCAAGTCTCCTCCCCTTTGATCGCTGCCATGCTGACAGACTCTGCCGGCAGCTTCCGCAACCTCATCCCGCCGGAGGATCGCAATAAAGGCATCATCAAGCTCTGCCTCTTCCACGACTTCGCCTGGCTGAATGCCATCAGGCAGGCACCGAAGCTCCTCGCCGGTTTCCAGATGGGTCCCGACTTCGTCACGGTAGTCGGTATCAAAAAAGCGCACATCTCCATCACGGAAGGCGATACCCTCTCGACCAATGTAGACGGAGATAAGGGGCCGAATTTCCCGATCAACCTTGAGATCCTCCCCTCCCGTCTCCCCGTCTTCGTTCCCGCGCACGTGGACGACAATGCGACGCATCTCCCCCACTTCTTCGAACGCGTCGCCCCCCATATGCATTTCCCATGGGCAGAAAGTGGGGAAGAACCGATCAAGGGGACAACCATCAAGGAAGTCGTACGAGAAGTGCAGGAACGGGAGAAGAGAAAGAAGTGCTAAACTAAGAGACTTGAATACTTCAGACTTCAGAAAACGCGTCCGATGTTTCGCATGTTGTGAAATATCGGACGCGTTTTAGCGTATTGCATGTTGCCCAAATGGCTTATTATTGAATACCCGCTTGTACCACGCTCCCTCCGCCCACGGCTTTTTCGACACTGGTTCTCTTTCCCAGAATTTGTGCCATCCGCATGTCTGACTGTTGAAGCCAAAGGAAAACGCTTCCTATCCATATACCGCCATTGATGAGTTCTCACGGATGCCTATTGAATGTGTGCAGACAGATAACGGCACCGAATTCACTAAAAGATTCACCAAAACAAGGCTTGACAAAGACCTTACTCTTTTTGAGCGTAAATTAAAGGAATATGGAAATCTCCCAAAGATACACTCCATGATTTTATCAATCACGGTATAACATATGTTTGACAAACCAACAATTTGGAAAAGATACGTGTCAGTTATATACCTTAATCAATAAAAAAGGTGCTGCAGCATATGCCGCAACACCTTAAAAAAGCAGTAATTAAATCACTGTCTGATTTGACTTCGTGATCTAATCTATGTTTTTTATTATTTCACTACCTTCTCCGTATTTTCTGCAAGTCCCGGGAAATCCAATGTCGCAAAGAGGTCGCAAAGGGTTTCATTTCTGCGGATCTGCTGGATGCTGCCATCTTCATGGACGAAGATCTCCTGATGACGGAGGCGTCCATTATAGTTATAGCCCATGCTGTGACCATGCGCGCCGGTATCGTGGATAACGATGAGGTCGCCCATTTCGATTTCAGGAAGCTCTCTCTGGATGGCAAATTTATCGCAATTCTCACAAAGGGAGCCGGTCACGTCATAGACGTGGTCCTTCGGTGCATCTGCTTTGCCGAGGACAGTGATGTGGTGGTAGGCGCCGTACATTCCCGGACGCATGAGGTCGGCCATGCAGGCATCGGTACCAATGTAGTCTCTGTAGATGTGCTTGTAATGGATGGCTTTCGTGACGAGGAAGCCATACGGGCCGGTCACCATGCGGCCACATTCAAAAGAGATTCGGGTATCTTCAAAGCCTGCCATTTTTTCTTCGAAGAGCTTCTTTGCGCCTTCGCCGAGGCCTTCGAGGTCGACCGGATCCTGTTCCGGACGATAGGGGATGCCGATGCCGCCGCCAAAGTCAATGAAGGAGACGGTGATGCCTTTTTCTCTCCTGATCTCATTCGCAAGATCAAACATCATGCTGATGGTGCCGAGAAGCCCCGGGAGCTGGAGCTCCGCGGAGATGACCATAGTATGGATACCAATGTAAGAGATTCCATGGTCCTTCGCCCAGTCGACACAGGTCATGAGCTGGTCCTTGGTCATGCCATACTTGGCTTCTTCCGGAGTACCGATGATCGCATTGCCGCGTGCAAGCTCCGGCCCTGGATTATAGCGGAAGCAGATCTTTTCCGGGACGATGTGAAGACGTTCCATGTCGCCTAAATTCGATACATCATCCAGATTGATGATGGCACCAAGGTCATTCGCTTTCAAAAATTCTTCGTCCGGGGTATCATTCGAAGAGAATACGATCTGATCACCGGTGATGCCGACACTCTCAGCAAGCACCAGCTCTGCCATGGAGCTGCAGTCTGCACCGATGCCGAGTTCCTTGAGACTCTTCATGATCCATGGGTTTGGCGTCGCTTTCACCGCAAAGTATTCATGAAAATTTGGATTCCAGGAAAAGGCCTTCTGCAGACGCTTCATATTGTCATGAATGCCTTTTTCATCATAGATGTGAAATGGTGTACCATACTGCTGTGCTACCTGTCGGATCAGCTCATCGCTGAATGGGATCTTTTTATCAGTCATTACATATCCTTCTTTCCTAGTCTTTTTGTTTTATCGGAAAATTCGATGTTTAATTATAACACACGAGCATGGGATTGACTATAGAAAAATAAGAGGTGAGCCCATGGAGCGTCAAGCCCCAGAGACTCACCTTGAACCCGAGGGAAACACTGATTCCCTAGAGAAAATCGTCTTACCAAGTGACACTACCGCTGAACGGTTCTACTTACTTATTATCCGCATTCGCTACAGCCTTCTTGCTGTATTCTTCTGTCCATTTCTTGAAGTTGCCATTGTCCGTATTTTCTTTGATGACTTCGTTCACGACAGCAAGAACATCTTCGTTGCCCTTCTGGATGGCAGCCGCAGAGTTCTTGACAGCATTCGGGAATTTGATATCCGAGAACATCAGATCATCATTGAAGATGAGATACTGCTGACCGACGATGCCTTCGACAACGAGGCCATCCACCTTACCATGCTTGAGCTCGAGCACGACTTCCGGGACATGCGCAAGACCGACGATCTTGGCATCCTTGATCTTTTCCTTTGCCAGAGCTTCCTGTGTGGTGGACTTCTGGACGCCGATGGTCTTGCCGTAGAGATCTTCTACTTTCTTATATTTGTCCGCATCTGCCTTCTTGATGATGACAAGCTGTTCTGTCGGCAGGTAGTTGTTCGAGAAATCCATAGATTTCTTACGTTCATCAGTTGGGTTGATACCGGCGATGGCGATATCGACCTTGCCGCTGGTCAGTGAGGTCAGAAGCGCCTGGAAATTCATATCCTGCACTTCAAGCTTGACGCCGAGCTTGTCAGCGACTTTCTGTGCAAGCTCCATATCAATGCCGATGACTTTCTTTTCGCCGACGGATGTATCGACGAATTCATATGGCGGGTAGCCGGACGCAGTGCCTACGACGAGCTTGCCTTCTTTCTTGATCTTCTGCATCAGCGGGCTTTCTTTCTGCGTCTGTGGCTTGCTCGATGCCGCTTTGTCAGCGCTGCCGCCGCAGCCTGCCAGGGTGAATGCTGCCATAGCTGCCAGACCAAGGACAGCTGCTTTCCATGCTTTGCTATGTTTCATCATCATGATACGCACCTCTCTAGTGAAATCGTCCCCATCGGACTTACGGAAACGCTGATTAAATCTGGCAACGATTTAATCAGTGTTTCCTTACGTTTTTGTATGCATAGATAATAGCATGATTATACATATTTGTCAATAATTATTCACTCGATTTTTGCCATTTTTCGAGATCCGATTTCTTTTATGCTTCCCTTTACGGAAAGCTCCACATGCGTGCAGAAGATAGGCTATGCGATATCGCGTACTTTTCAGCCTTAGTCCTTTCTGCTGATAAAAAGGCGCAGCCTCCTTCATGGAGTCTGCGCCTTTTATGCAAAATATGCACGAGCAAAGTCCGATAGCCTTACTTCGCTTTTTCTACTGCGATCTTGCTGTACTGATCGACCCATTTCTCGAACTGGCCGGATTCGGTATCCTTCTTAATGATCTCATTGATGATCTTCATGAGATCGTCGTTGCCCTTCTTCATCGCTACAGCGGAGACCTTCTTTGCCCCTTCGAACTGTACATCTGCAAGAGCGAGATCATCATTGAAAATCAGGTACTGCTTGGCTACGACACCTTCGAGAACGATCCCATCGAGCTTTTCATTCTTCAGCTGCAGAATCGCATCCGGCACGCTGGAGAGGCCGAGAGCTTTCGCACCTTCGACTTTCTGTGCCGTCGCTTCCTGTGTGGTGGACTTTTCTGCGCCGATGGTCTTGCCTTTCAGGTCTGCCGCTGTCTTATATACATGCTGGTTTTTCTTCAGGACGAGCAGCTTCTGCTCCGTCGGAAGATACTTGTCAGAGAAGGCCATGACTTTCTCGCGTTCCGGAGTCGGGGAGACACCGCCGACAGCGATGTCGACCTTGCCTGCCGTGACGGAGGAGAGCAGTGCTGAGAAACCCATGTCCTGGACTTCCATCTTGACACCGAGCTTATCAGCGAGCTGTTGGCACATTTCGATATCGAGTCCGATGACCTTCTTGTCAGCAGAGCCAGAGTCTACGAATACATATGGCGGGTAGCCGGAAGAGGTGCCGACGATGATCTTGCCTCTCTTCTTGATGGTTTCCATCAGCTGTCCCTGCTGCGCTTCGCCGGAGGCAGCAGACTTCGCTGCGCCTTTGTCATCCCCGCAGCCAGCCATCAGAAGCGCGCCGGCAGCAGCCAGACCAAGCAGTGCGAATTTTACAGATTTTTTCATTTGAAAGACCTCGCTTTCCCAAACTGATAACTCACTCATGCCATACTAGCATGATGAAGGAAATCATGTCAATAAAAAAAACGGATGTAGCCGCTAACGTACATCCGTCCTTAGATTTGTGAAATTTTTGAAAACACTGCATCGATCACAGAAACAATATTTCATGCAGGGAGTTGAGCTCTCGTGGGAAATTGGCGCTTGCAACGATCCGGAAATACTGATTTCTCATTAGGGAAACACTGATTAAATCGTTGTCAGATTTTACTCTTGAATTTTTATAAATGACGAGGAATAACATGACGCGAATAGCGAGCTATGTAAGGAAGGCTATGACGAAGTCATGTATAAAAATTCTTGTGGAATCTGACTCTGCGATTTAATCAGCGTTTCCTTAGCCCTGCCCTGACTTATTTCTTTGCGTTTTCTACGGCTTTCTTCGTCATTTCATCGACCCATTTATCGATGTTGCCATTATCACGGTTCTCTTTGATGACTTCGTTGACGATCTTGATAAAGTCTTCATTGCCCTTAGGTACAGCGACCGAGGAGCCTTTGCTGTCTATTTTGAAGAATACATTCGTCGGAGCCAGGTCAGGATTCGTGATGAGGTACTGTCCGCCGACGATGCTCTGTACCGGGACAGCATCGACTTTGCCCTGCTGGAGTTCCAAAAGCGCATCCGGAACCTTCGTCAAAGCTACCACCTGTGCATCTTTGATCTGCTCGTTGGTCAGCTTTTCCTGCAGGGAAGACTTCTGGACGGCGATCTTTTTGCCATTGAAATCAGACAGCGTCTTGTACTTGCCTGCATCTTCCTTACGGACAAGGAGGGTATGCTTGCCGACGAGGTAGCTGTCGGAGAAATCGACAGTCTTCTCTCGTTCTGCCGTCGGAGTGATGGCGGAGATCGCAATATCAATCTTGCCTGTCGTGATAGAAGCCAGGAGCGACTGGAAGGTCATGTCCTGTACTTCGAGCTTGACGCCGAGCTTCTTCGCAACAGCTTCTGCGATTTTGATATCGATCCCCGTGATGGATTTTTTATCCTTGACTGAAGTATCCAGGAATTCGTAAGGCGGGAATCCCGGTGCTGTACCTACCACGAGTTTACCGTCTTTTTTGATCTTCTGAAGGAGAGCGCCCTGTCCTGCCGCACTCGATGCTGCAGTAGAAGAAGCGGCTTTGTCTCCGCCGCAGCCGGTAAAGGCAAATACGCCGCAGGCTGCCACACCCAGGATGGCCAGTTTCAACATTTTATTCATCATCTATACCCTCTTTGCTTTCTTTTCACCTGTAGTTGAATTGGATGCAATAAATATACACCTATTTGCATGAAAATGCAATAGTCACGTATAAAAAAACAATGGCGATGTGAAATAACGATCATCTCATTTTCGCGTTCCATCTGCCGCGGGGGACTTGCAGCTCTCATAGGAGTGACCGGGAAACCTTATCCCAGCTGTCTTTCATGCCATAGTCACCCTATCCGCCCCTTTCGGGCACCTTCCCCTAGAGGGGAAGGCTGCGATACGAGAATACCATCTTCTAAAAAAAGGCGGCAAAGCCGCCAGCTGAACCTTGAACCCTGAACCAAATGAAAGCAAAGTAAAAAGGGGCTGTGAAGAAATGAGGATTCATTTCTTCACAGCCCCTTTGTTTACAGGAGAGATCGTATGCATCCTATGTATGCATCAGCGTAGAGCCTTTGATCGATAAGAGCATATCCTCTCAAAACGAATGCCCGATGGGCGCTGCTGTCCGCGCAGAAGCGATAAGCCACCTTATCTGTTACTTTCCTCGACGAGCTTCATGATCTCATCTTTCTTCTCTTCGAGGAGCGATCGGTCTCCCATCGTCTCCATATTGAAACGTATAAGAGGCTCCGTATTCGATGGACGGAGATTGAAACGCCAATGATCAAACTCAAGCCCCACGCCATCCGTGGGATCGATGGCCAAGGCTTTCGGTGCATAGGCTGCCTTGACTGCAGCGAGTGTTTTCTCCACATTTTGGGCTGGCAGATTGATCTCTCCGCTCACGGGGAATTCTTTCTCCATTTCAGCGACCATTTCGCCAAGGTGCCTGCCTGTCTCACTCATGAGCTCTGTCACAATGAGCCATGGGATCATACCGGAGTCACAGTAAGAGAAGTCACGGAAGAAATGATGGGCACTGTTTTCAGCTCCATAAATGCCATGGACGCGACGCATGGTCTCCTTCATGAAAGCATGTCCCCCCTTCGACTCGACGGGCACACCTCCATAGAGACGGCAGATTTTTTCCGTATTCCAGAAGACGCGCGGATCGTGAATGATGATTTCTCCGGGATGCCTCTTGAGAAAATAGGATGCAAGCAGTCCTACCATGTAGCAGCCTTCTACGAATTTCCCGTTTTCATCGATGAAGAAGCAGCGGTCAAAGTCTCCGTCCCAGGCGATCCCGAGATCTGCTTTTTCTTCGAGTACCTTCTCCTTGAGGGCTTCTGGCACTCTTCCAGCATCGGATTCGGCACACCATGAGGGAAGCTTCCGTCCGGCTCCATATATAATTCTGTAAAAGTAAAGGGCAGGTGTTTCTTGAGCTCTGCGAAGGCGATATTGGCGCAGCCATTTCCTGCATCCACCACAATGTGAAGCGGCTTCATCTTCGTGACATCCACAAAGGAGAGGATACAGTCGATGTAGTCCTGGAGGATCTGTCTCGCAAAGGTCTTCCCTTTTTTCTCTGCCTCGGGAAAATCCCCGGAGAATGCGAGTGCTTCGATGTCTTTCAGTCCCGTATCGGCACTGACAGGGATTCCCCCTTCGCGCACAAGTTTTAAGCCATTGTAATTCGATGGATTATGGCTCGCGGTAATCATGATGCCGCCGGAAAGTCCGTAATGGAACGTAGCGAAGTACATCATTTCCGTCCCGCAAAGGCCGATGTCCATCACATCCACGCCGCCATCCGTCAGGCCGCGCATGACAGCCTTAGCGATGGCAGGAGAGCTCGGACGGATATCATAGCCGACACACATCGCCTGCGGATGGTAGAGTGCTGCATACGCGCGGCCTACGCGATATGCCAGGTCTTCGTTCACCTCCGCCCCCACGACGCCGCGAATATCATAGGCTTTGAAGCCTTTATGAGAAAGTTGGAGTGGTTGCATGGTATTTCTTCCTTTTTGAAAACCCGAAGGAGACAGGGAGCCGATCATCGTCAGACAGCATCCATCAGCAAATCTGATCCATTGATTATATCCCCATGTCCCTGAAATCATCAGTCAGTCGTCTTCGACACGTCTTTTCCCATCCGGGAGAGCACCTGCACATATCCGTCGGCACCGAATTTCAAGCAACGCTTCACGCGGGAAATCGTGGCAGTGCTCGCACCCGTCGCTTCTTCGATGCGGTCATACTTATCTCCCGCTTCGAGCATACGTGCCACTTCCAGACGCTGCGACATGTCACGCAGCTCATTGATCGTACAAAGATCTTCAAAAAATTCATAGCACTCCTCTCTCGTCTTCAAAGTCAGAATGCCATCGAAAAGCTGATCCGTCAGCGGATTCACCAGTCTGTGATTCACACTCATTTATGTGTCCTCCTGTCATTGGGTAGTTATAGTTACGATACTTTAGTATATTATAGCATTAGAGACAAAGCGGTGCAAAAGGAAAATCGAAAAGCGGAGGGAAAGAAAGGTCGTGATCGGGAGATGAGTGACCGGTGACTAAGCAGTCTCTTCCATCCATGCCCCTGTCATCATCCCTGGAATGTCCTGTACCTGACATGAGTACGTTCCAAAGAGGGACCACTCGGTCCAAAGGATCTGCCTGAGCAGCGCCGCCGCCATTTCTCCATCGCAAAAATCTTTCCTGCAAGGTAAAAGGGCAGTGTCCCCTACAGCTGTCCTTAAAACTCTATTGACTTTCCTTCTCATAAAGAGTACAATTCATTCAATCGGCTTTGTCGATTGAATTACATACGACTTTCATCATGAGTGGCGGAGGGACTGGCCCTTTGAAGCCACGGCAACCATCTTTATGAAACGGTGCCAATTCCAGCGAGTGTATTCTCGAAAGATGATGCGACTGCAAGCTTTCATCTTCCGATGAAAGTTTTTTTGTTTTTATGAGGAGACTCCAATGATTGAACTCAAACATATAACGAAAGTATATGGCAATTTCAAAGCACTGGACGACGTCAGCGTCACCATCAGAGATGGTGAGATCTACGGTATCGTCGGGCAGTCCGGTGCAGGGAAATCGACCCTGGTCCGCTGCATCAATATGCTTGAACCGCCGACCACAGGCGAAGTCCTGATCCATGGCAAAGACATGATGAAGCTCTCCAAGGCGGAACTGCGCAGCGAGCGCAAAGGCATCGGCATGATCTTCCAGCATTTCAACCTGCTGTCCTCCCGCACAGTGGCAGGAAATATCGCATTCCCTTTGGAGCTAGCCAATGTGCCGAAGGCAGAGCAGAAGAAACGCATCGATGACATCCTCGAGATGGTCGGTCTCACCGAGTACAAAGATAAATACCCCGCACAGCTCTCCGGCGGACAGAAGCAGCGTGTCGGCATCGCACGCGCTATCGTGTCCAATCCATCCGTACTTCTCTCCGATGAAGCGACCTCTGCGCTGGATCCGGAAACGGTCAAATCCATCCTACAGCTGCTGAAAGATATCAATAAGAAGCTCGGCATCACCATCATCATGATCACGCATCAGATGGAAGTCATCAAGGAGATCGCTGAACGTGTCGCCGTCATCGAACATGGCCGCATCATCGAAGAAGGCTCTGTCGTCGATCTTTTCACCAATCCGCAGACTCCGACTCTGAAAAAATTCGTCGGCTCGGTCATGTCTTCGGAAGTACCGGAACAGCTCTCCCACATGGATATCCATGCCGATAAAGAGAACGCGGACGACCAGACCGTCCTCTCCCTCTCCTTCCGCGGCGACGTCGCAAATGAACCGATCATCGCCAACCTCATCAAAAAGTACAATCTGGACGTATCTATCCTGTACGGCTCCATCGACTACATCCAGAATGTATCCTTCGGCCGTCTCATTATCACCATCATTGGCGATGACAGCGATATGCAAGAAGCGCTCAGTCATCTGAAATCGTTACCTATCACAAGCGAGGTGCTCGGATATGTCTCCAGTCATTAGTAATCTTCTTCTGAAAAGTACGGCAGAAACCTTCTACATGCTCGGCGTTTCTGCCCTGATCGCCGCTGTCGTCGGCATTCCTCTGGGGATCCTCCTCGTCGTCACGGAGAAAAATGGCATCCTCGCCTGCCGCCTGCTCAATAAGCCGCTCGCTTTTGTCATCAATATGATCCGCTCCATCCCATTCATCATTCTGATGGTCGCGATCATTCCTCTCACCCGTCTCATCGCAGGCACCTCCATCGGCACCACCGCAGCCATCGTCCCACTGACCATCGCTGCGATCCCCTACACCGCCCGCATGGTCGAGACCTCCATCCGTGAAGTCCCCTTCGGCCTCATCGAAGCGGCTGAATCCATGGGTGCTTCCCCGTTCCAGATCATTAAGAAAGTCCTCATCCCGGAAGCCCTGCCTTCCATCATCGAGAATATCACTGTCGTCATTGTCACCCTCATCGGTTCTTCCGCTATGGCAGGCACCATCGGCGGCGGCGGCTTAGGCGACCTCGCCATCCGCTACGGCTACCAGCGTTTCCAGGCCGACGTCATGGTGGCCACCATCCTCGTCCTTATCGTCGTCGTCCAGCTCATCCAGTTTATCGGAAGCAATCTTGCAAAAAAGGCGAATAAGAAGTAAAAAATGGATAAGCTTGGGGAATAGAGACTGGCTATATCCGCCTTCTCCTCTGCGTCCTCTATATGCGCCCTGCCCCATGCCTCTGATCAGTTTTTCCGCCGGATCTATAGGAAATGCGAATTCTCCCACTTCCATACATAGACACCGGATTTTATAAAAGAAGGGAAGTATATTTATGTTAAAGAAACTCGTCATCGCTGGACTTTGCGCCCTCTCCGCAGCAGCCATCATCGCCGGCTGTGGTTCCAACGCAAAGCCAGCCTCCTCGGCCGCTGCCTCTGTACAGGAAAAGAAAGAGATTACTGTCGGTGCTACGGCCGGCCCGCATGCAGAAGTCGTCGAAGCCGCTGCCAAAGAAGCAGAAAGCAACGGTCTCAAAGTCAACGTGAAGGAATTCTCCGACTATGTCACTCCGGACCAGGCACTCGCTGACGGCGATCTCGACCTCGTTGTCTACCAGCATGAACCGTTCCTGAAGAACTTCAACAAACAGCACAATACAAACCTCGTCTCTATCGGCAAAGCTATCCTGATGCGCATGGGCGTCTACTCCGATAAGTACAAGGATATCAAGGATCTGCCGGACGGTGCCACCGTCTCCATCCCGAACGACCCGACCAATGAAGGCCGTGGTCTCCAGCTGCTCGAAAAAGCAGGCGTCATCAAGCTGAAGGAAGGCGTCGGCATGAAAGCCACCCCGGCAGATGTCGTAGAAAACCCGAAATACCTGAAATTCCAGGAACTCGAAGCCGCTCAGCTTCCAAGAAGCCTTGCTGATGTCGATGCATCCGTCATCACCATGAACTACGTCATGAGCTCCGGACTTTCCCCGAAAGACCAGGGCATCTTCCTCGAAGACAAGGATACCCCGCTCGCCGTCATGATCATCGCTGCGCGCGAGAAGGACAAGGATCAGCCGGCTTATCAGAAATTCGTCAAGTACTATCAGTCTGAATCCGTCAAAAAATTCATCGCTGAAAAATACAAAGGCACTATCGTTCCTGCTTGGGAATAATGAAACAGAAATAAAAAAGGGGCTGTGAAGAAATGAATTCTCATTTCTTCACAGCCCCTTTTTACTTTGCTTTCATTTGGTTCAGGGTTCAGGGTTCAAGGTTCAGGTGGCGGCTTCGCCGCCTTTTTTAGAAGATGGTATTCTCGTATCGCAGCCTTCCCCTCTAGGGGAAGGTGCCCCGCAGGGGCGGATAGGGTGACTATGGCATGAAAGACAGTTGGGATAAGGTTTTCCGGTCACTCCTATGAGAGCTGCAAGTCCCCCGCGGCAGATGGAACGCGAAAATGAGATGATCGTTATTTCACATCGCCTTTTTTATTTCTATAGATCATTTAGCTGGTTCTACGGGTCCAGAAAGTACAAATATCCCCCCTTTCAGTCATGCAAAAACGGGTGCGTGAAAGCCTTCTGCTTTCACGCACCCGTTTTATCCTGTGATCAATATAGAGCTTCATTAGCAATGACGAGGCGCTGTACCTGATTCGTTCCTTCATAGATCTGCATGATCTTGGCATCACGCATGTATTTTTCATTCGGATTTTCACGAGAGTACCCATTACCGCCCATGACCTGCACCGCTGTCGTGGTGACTTCCATCGCCGTATCCGAAGCGAAACACTTCGACATGGCGGAGAACATGGACGCCCTCTTATCTCCCTGCATCTTCAGCCAGCAAGCCTTATAGACAAGCGCGCGTGCCGCTTCCGTCTTGGTGACCATATTCGCGATCATTTCCTGTACCATTTCAAAAGAAGCGATCTTCTGGCCGAACTGCTTTCTCTGGTGTGCATAGTGGATAGCATTTTCCAGTGCAGCCTGTGCGATACCGACAGAAATCGCACCAACGACCGGACGGGATGTCTCAAGCGTCTGCATAGCGATGCGGAAGCCCATGCCTTCACGACCGATGCGGGCGCTTGTCGGAACGAAGCAATCGTCAAAAATGATTTCCGAAGTAGCCGAAGCACGGATCCCCATCTTGTCCTCTTCCTTGCCGATGGAGACGCCCGGCGTATTTCTATCGACAGTGAAAACAGTGAGGCCACGAATGCCGCCTGATTCACGGGTATTGGCAAAGAGTGTGATTTTATCACAGATCGGCGCATTGGTGATGAAGCACTTCGTACCATTCAGGACATAGCCGCCATCGACCTTTTTTGCCTTACAGGATACCGCACCTGCATCAGAGCCTGCTCCCGGTTCCGTCAGGGCAAAGCAGGCGATCCCACCGTTGTTCAGGCAGTCGAAATATTCCTTTTTCTGTTCATCGCTGCCGGCGAAAAGGATTGGGAAGGAAGCAAGTGAATTTGCTGCGCAAACAGTCGCAGTACCTGCACAGCCCTTTGCGAGCTCTTCACTGATCATCGCACCCGTCAACAGATCGAGTCCTGCTCCGCCATATTCCTTCGGAACAGCCAGCTGAGTCATACCGGACTGTTTCAAAATCTTCAACAGCTCCGGATCCATGACACCACTCTTATCGATGTCCAGAGCGCGCGGTGCGATCTCCTTCTGTGCGATTTCCTTCGCCAGATTTACCAGCTCCTGCTGCTTTGCATCTAATGTAAAGTCCATTCTCGTTCCTCCATGAAATCAAAGTGCTTCTTCTGCCAGGGCTTCCCCTAAAATTTTACTATATTGCTATTATTATAACAGATATGCCGGGCTTTCGGATGGAAAAATATAAAAATACTCGCAGAATCTGATCCTGCAAGTGGATCATGATTTCCCGCTTCATCGCTCCCCCATATGCTTTGGAATACCAGAAAAATCACTACTCCCCCCTTCTCTGTAAAGCCATAGGAGCTTTCCCTGCATGATACCAACAGTCTTTCGGGAAAATGCCCTCACCCATCCCCCAAAGGTCTGCACGGGCGTACAGGTCACAAATGTCATCGCATGGATAGCGGCTCGAAAGTTTCCACTTGAAAACCACGCAGTCGGGATCATGGGCATAATGGTACATGACCCCATCTATGTAGGCTCTCGCCTTCTCGGTACGGGCGATTCGTTCGGCGAAGTATCGCGCTCTCTTGGGTGACCACGTCAATGGCTGTATCTACCATCTCCTCATTGCCCTTTGAAATAGCGCCTATTATGCCATTGTAGGCCGCCTTGAGTCCCTGCGTGGATAATTATTTTATCTATGTTCCTTTGCGCATCGCGCAGGGCGCGTTTGAACGCGTTCCCTTGATGCCCTTTAGACAGAGCAGACTGCAGAAGGCGGCGCGCGTGCTTTGGTTGTACCGTCAAATCTTGATGACAGGCAAATACTTTCTCTAACGAAGAAGATGATGAAGCCAGTCACACTGCATCAAAAAATGCCATCCCGTCATGCGCGGCGGAATGACATTTTCTTGATTTTGTAAAAGTATTGGTAGAAGTGATGAATTTTATGCGAGTTAGGTAGAAAAAAGAAAAGCCCGAAGTCATCCATGACTTCGGGCTGAATATCTGGTGGATCATCAGGGGTTCGAACCCCGGACACCCTGATTAAGAGTCAGGTGCTCTACCAACTGAGCTAATGATCCGTTTCAACAAGATTTATTATACTCGTTTTTCTTGCTTTTGTCAAGCTCTTTTTTTCAAATCCTTGATTTGTTTTGTTTCAAGAGGTCTTGTCTCAAGCGATGTTAAGAGTATATCATGTAACTTCATTTTTTGCAAGAGGTAAAATAAAGTTTTTTTGAAAAAGAGCCGTTGCCTTTCAGTAGTGGATCCCATACTTATGCTTCAGCTCATCAATATCCTTCCGCATGTCACGGTCACATTCTTCCAGTGCCATTTTCAGATTTGGAAGCTTCTGTCTCACCAAGAAAGACTTCTTCGCGCTGGACATTTTATAAATGTGGGCAAGCTCTTTCTTGTAGGATGCCATGAATTCCGCCAGCTCTTCAGGGGAAAGCTCCTGTTCTTCATTCAGATCGACTTCTTTCTGATCCATTCTATGTTCTCCTCCCTTGTTTTCTTTTATTGTACCATGAAACCAGTCTCTCTGCCTGTAAGAAATAGCGGCCATTTCTATTTTTGAAAATAATTCTTAAAATACAGTGGAAATATAAAGTACCATTCAGTATAATAAAGAAAGGCAATCATATAGCTTTTATTCACCGATCAGCTTATATATTGTATATACTATATCAATGTTGCATTGAAAGGAAGGTATCATTATGCCACTCGTAGGAACTACTGAAATGTTTAAAAAGGCATATCAGGGGCATTATGCCATTGGTGCATTCAATGTGAATAACATGGAAATCATCCAAGGGATCATGGAAGCTGCCAAGGAAGAGGAGTCTCCGGTCATTCTTCAGGCTTCGGAAGGTGCCCGCAATTATGCCGGTCAGGAATATATCGTCGGCCTGGTCAAGACTGCCCTTCAGGATTATCCGGAGATCCCGACCGCACTCCATCTGGACCACGGTTCTTCTTATGAGATCTGTAAGGCCTGCATTGACGGTGGCTTTACTTCCGTCATGTATGATGGCTCGAAACACTCCTTTGAGGAAAATGTCAAAGTCACAAAGCAGATCGTCGAATATGCACATGACAAAGGTGTCGTGGTGGAAGCCGAGCTCGGACGTCTGGCCGGCGTAGAAGATCTGGTCAGCGTCGATGCAAAGGATGCGATCTTTACGGATCCGGAAGAAGCAGCTGAGTTCGTAGAGCTTACCGGCTGCGACTCTCTCGCTATTGCGATCGGCACCAGCCACGGAGCTTACAAATTCAAAGGCGACCCCTATCTTGACTATGAACGTCTGGAAAAGGTCGGCAAGCTCCTGCCGGACTATCCGATCGTCCTCCATGGCGCTTCTACCGTCATTCCGGAATTTGTGGAAAAGTGCAATGCCTATGGCGGCAAAGTCCTCGGCGCGAAAGGCGTCCCGGAAGACATGCTCCGCAAGGCTGCCACGATGGCTGTCTGCAAGATCAATATCGATACCGATATCCGTCTGGCTATGACAAGTGCCATCCGTGAAGCGCTCTGCAAGGATCCGTCGAATTTCGACCCGAGAGGCTATCTGAAGCCGGCCAGAGAGGCTGTGAAGCAGATGGTCATGCACAAGATCGAAGCTGTCGTCGGCTCCGCGCATACCATCTGATCACATAAGGATTTTGTATACCGTTTTCATTATCCTCAATGAATGCAATAAAAAGCAGCCCGTCAAGGGCTGCTTTTTATTGCCTATGATTCACTGGTTAATCAGATTTTTGGCCGTCTTTTTCAGCTTCGAAAGCGCTTTCCCTTCGATCTGACGGATGCGTTCGCGGGTCACATCGAAGTATTTTCCCACTTCTTCGAGAGTCCTTGTCTTGCCGTCTTTCAGCCCGAAGCGCAGCTCGAGCACCTGTCGTTCTCTTTCCGTCAGTCCGGTCAAAAGTTCTTCGATCTGCTCGCGGAGAAGGATGCTGCCGGCGGCATCATCCGGTGCGATGGCTTCATGGTCTTCGATGAAATCTCCCAGATGGGAATCTTCCTTTTCACCGATCGGCGTTTCCAAAGAAATCGGGTCTTGCGCGATCTTTTTGACCTCGCGTACCTTGGCGAGTGATACGCCCATGGCTTTGGCAAGCTCTTCATTGGTTGCCTCACGCCCATTCTCCTGCAGCAGCTGGCGGGAAATGCGATTCAGCTTATTGATCGTCTCTACCATGTGTACCGGCACACGAATGGTGCGTGCCTGGTCCGCAATGGCACGCGTGATAGCCTGCCGGATCCACCATGTAGCATAGGTGGAGAATTTATAGCC
>SKEO01001290.1_pt1 | contig 20575 bp, 20 predicted proteins | sample 4826801 | NCBI WGS metagenome assembly SKEO01 (sample SAMN11008807, study PRJNA524170) | human gut metagenome | biome: Human fecal sample; material: Feces; isolation source: fecal sample from pouch patient p3 | host: Homo sapiens | place: Israel: Tel-Aviv | collected 2016-02-25 | reverse complement strand
CATCAAGCTGGCTCCCGCCGCCGGCATCAGCCTGTCCGCCGACCTCTCCCCTGCTGAGAAGCTCAAGGAGGTCCAGAAGCTGATGGACCAGGGCGGTTCCCCCGCCGAGGCCATCTACCGCTCCATCGGCGTGTACCTGGGCCACTCCCTGGCCCTGTACCACCACTTCTACGGCTTCAAGCACGTGCTGCTGCTGGGTCGCGTCATGTCCGGCCGGGGCGGCGACATCATCCTGGACACCTGTAAGAAGGTGCTGGCCGACGAGTACCCGGAGGTGGCCGGCCTCATGAACCCCACCTTGCCCGACGAGAAGGCCCGCCGTGTAGGCCAGTCCGTGGCCGCCGCCTCCCTGCCCGAGTTGAGGTAAGCGGTGAAGCGCCACATCGTCTGCCTGGGAGACTCCAACACCCATGGATACTGCGCCGATCCCGCCGACTGCGCCGACGGCTCCCTCCGCCGCTTTAATGAATCAGAGCGGTGGACCTGCCGCCTCCAGGCTGCCCTGGGAGAGGACTTTCTGGTTCTTGAGGAGGGGCTACCCGGACGCACCACCGTCTTTGACGACCCGGTGGAGGAGAGTTTGAGCGCCCTGCCCTACCTCTATCCATGCCTCATGAGCCACGCGCCGGTGTCCCTGCTGGTGGTCATGCTGGGCACCAACGATACCGGCATGAGCGTGGACGAGTTCATCAAGAACTACACCGCGCTGGTGCAGGCCATTCAGGAAAGCTACCCCTACACCGACATCATCGTGAACACGGTGCCGCCGGTGCCTGCAAACCACGCAAACTACCCCCACATGGACCAGACCAAGATCGACGACTTCAACATGGCCCTGCTGTCCATGTGTGAGCAGATGGGCCTGAAGTTCCTCAATACGGCCGAGGTGCTGAAGGATGCCAACGGCTATGGCCGAGAGGACTATTATCAGAGCGGGGACATCCACCTGAAGCCCGCCGGCCTCAAGGCGTTGCTGAGCTACCTGCGCACCCATGCTTACCAGACCGACGACCGCCGCCCGGACACCGCCAACATTCCCAAACGCGCGGAATACACGGCAAATCCCAGCTCTGCAGTGGCTGCACCCAGCAGCTCGGAGGCTGCAAGCTCTTCCGAAGGGCAGAGCGTGCTGTATCAGGCCGCCTATCGTGTGGATAAGAACGGCGGCGGCACCCTGTCCAGCGGCAGCGACAGCGGCAAGACGGCACTGACCTACGATGTGACCAACACAGCTCAGTCTGTCAGCGTGACTGCCGTGCCGCAGGAGGGTCATGTGTTCGTCCGCTGGAGCGACGGCGTCACCCAGAAGACCCGCACAGACACCAATTTCAAGCAGAATGTGGATGTGACCGCCATGTTTGCACAGGCATCCATCAGCATCAGCAGCACCGGCAAGGCGGTTTTGGGCGATTACTACACCTTTACCGCAAAGCTGGGCGGTAAGCATCTCACTGCCGACAGCATCCGCTGGTACGCCAACGGTGTGGAAGTGCCGCAGGCTGCGGGCAAGACCACTGTGAAGGTGGAGATCGATCCTTCCATGCTCAATGCGACCTTCAAGGTCTATGCAGTGGCAAGCTACAACGGCTGCACCGTTGCCAGCAACACCGTGAACGTGACGGTCAGCGGCGTGAGCGCTGGCTCTGCCAGCTCTTCCGGCAGCACGTCCAGCTCTTCCAGCGGCAGCACCAGCAGTTCTGGCAGCTCTTCCGCTGCTTCGTCCGGAGCTTCCTCCGGATCTACATCCGCTTCCGACAGCACCTCGCACGGCACTTCCAGCAGTGAGAGCACGGCTCCCTCGGCAAGCACGTCCAGCTCCAACGGTGAATCCAGCTCCTCCCACAGTACGAGCAGCAACACCTCTTCCGGCTCTTCTCATAGTACGGGCAGCAGCGTTTCTTCCAGTGAGAGCACCTCGTCCTCCCATAGCAGTTCTGCGACGGAGAGCGGTTCTCACACAGGCAGCAGTTCCACGACGGAAAGCGGTTCTCACACAGAGTCTTCGGAAGTAAACGCCAGCAAGGAAACTACCAACGAGCAGGCAGCACCCACGGACTCTGCGTCCTGAGGCTGTCACCCCGGCCTGCCGTGCCGCATAGGCTGGCAGGAAGGGAGGCGTTTTGATGTACTACGAGGAGCCCCGCACCCCGGCTCTGCCGGGCGAAGAGAACGTGACCGACGGCAGTGTGGACGATTACGGCACCGATTGGGAAAATGTGGACAACGGCGCGCTGGAAGAGGAAATGGCAAAGTGCGCCGCCACCCCCTGCGATGCAAAAACCACCTGCCCGGATAACGACCCGGAGCAAACCGATGCACCGATGTACGAAATGATCTCAGAATAATATGAAGCTGTTTTTGCAGCCAGTGCAGAGCGCCTGACGATGAAAGCAGCTTCCGGAAGCCAGCTCTGCGGGGGCAGGGCTGGCTTCTCCCTGTTGTTGAGCGCATGGCATTTGCGGCCATGGCAGAAGGAAAAGAGGGAAGACATATGGCAAAATACTATTGCATCCTGTTCGATGCAGACAACACGCTGCTGAATTTTGACGCAGCAGAAAGCAAGGCACTGGCCGAAACGCTGGTGAACTACGGCATTGAGCCGGACGCTGAGACCGTGCAGACCTACCGCACCATCAACGAGGAGCTGTGGCGTCAGCTGGAAAAGGGGCAGATCAAGCGGGAAAAGCTCATGGCAGAGCGGTTCACCCGCTTCCTCAAGGCCGTTGATGCCGCCGGTGACGGCGTGGAAATGAACCGCTTCTATCTGGAGCAGCTCTCCACCCACCCGGATCTGATGGGGCCGGAAGTGCTGGATGTGCTGCGGGAGCTCTCCGAGGTGGCGACGCTGGCCGTTGTGACCAACGGCTTCCAGAAGGTGCAGACCCGCCGTCTGGCAGAAAGCGGCATCCTGAACTTTATGGAGGATGTATTCGTTTCCGAGAAGATGGACGCCGAAAAACCCAACCGGAAGATCTTTGACGCAGCCCTGCGCGCCCTTGGCGTGGAGAACCGGGAGCATGTGCTGATGGTGGGCGACGGCCTGAGCAGCGACATTCAGGGCGGCGCGAATGCAGGTCTGGACACCTGCTGGTATAATCCCAATCACGCTGAGAATCCCGGCAAGGTGGTGCCCACCTACGAGATCGCAGACCTGAAGGAGCTGTATCCTCTGGTGATGGAGCAGGAAGAGCTGGCCAATGTGGGCCTGAAAAACCGCCGCCACCAGTGCTGACCCAACAAGTGGATAGAGAACGGATCATAAAACTATGCTGATACATTTGGAAAAACTAGGCAAAAGCTTTGGCGAAAAGATCGTCCTGCATGATGTGACCGCCAGCGTCGAGCGGGAGGACCGCATTGGCATCGTGGGCCAGAACGGCGCGGGTAAGACCACCCTGCTCAAGATCCTCACCGGCGAATATCAGGACTACGACGGGGAATTCAGCGTGACCCACGGCGTGACGCTGGGCTATCTGGAACAGAACGCAAAGCTGGATGCCACGCTGGATATCTACGGCGAAATGCGCTCCACCTTTGCGCCGGTGCTGGACGCCATGGCTCAGATGCAGGTGCTGGAACGCCGGATGGCCGCAAACCCGGAGGACGCATCCCTGCTGGCCCAGCACGACCAGCTGCAGAACATCGTGGATGCCGCCGACGGCTACAACATGGATGTGAACATCAAAAAGGTGCTGTCCGGCATGGGCTTTCCGCAGGATACATGGCAGAAGAACATTGCGGTGCTCTCCGGCGGCGAGCTGACGAGACTGCGGCTGGCCAAGCTGCTTTTGGAAAAGCCGGATGTGCTCATTCTGGACGAGCCCACCAACCATCTGGACTTTGCCACCATGGAATGGCTGGAAAACTACCTCAAGGGCTATTCCGGCGCGGTGCTGGTGGTCAGCCATGACCGCTATTTTCTGGATAACGTGTGTACAAAGATCTGGGAAGTCTCGTTCCAGACCATGACCACCTACAAGGGCAACTTCTCGACCTACCTGCCCCAGAAGGAAGCTGCCGATGCCCTGCGCCAGAAGCAGCACGATGCGGACGTGGCGCTGGCCGAAAAGCTGCAGGACTACGTGGACCGCAACCTTGTGCGCGCCTCCACCACCAAAATGGCCCAGAGCCGCCGCAAGCAGCTGGAAAAGCTGGAGATCACCGAAGCCCCCAAGGACGAGACCAACCAGCTCAAGTTCCGGTTTGAATATGACGTAGAACCGTGGAATGAGCTGGTGCTGCTCAAGAACCTGACCATCCGGATCGGGGAGCGCACCCTGCTGGAGCCCTTCACCTACACGGTGTGCCGCGGCCAGAGACTGGTGATCGCAGGCCCCAACGGCGCAGGCAAATCCACCCTGATGCAGGTGCTGGACGGCAAGCGCCGTCCTTCCGGCGGTATGGTGCGGCTGGGCACCGGTGCACGGCCCAGCATTTTTGCTCAGCAGCAGAACCGTCTGGGTCAGGGCCGGGTCATCGATGTGATCTGGAACAAGTATCCCCGCATGACCGAGCTGGAAGTGCGCAACCATCTGGCAAAGCTGGGCTTCCGGGGCGAGACGGTGTTCAAGCCCTGCGAGGCGCTTTCCGGCGGCGAGCTGGCACGCCTGCGCTTTGCGGAGATCGTGCTGGAACGGCCCAATCTGCTGTTTCTGGACGAGCCCACCAACCATCTGGACATTTACACCCGCGAAAATCTCACCGAGGCCCTCATGGCCTACACCGGCACGCTGCTGCTGGTCACCCATGACCGCCACCTGATGAACAGTCTGGCCTGTCCTATCCTCTACCTTGAGGACGGCAAGGCCACCATCTACCCCAGCTACGACGCCCTGATGGGCCGCAGCGCCCCGGCCCCTGCCGTGCAGAAGGCCGCCGAGCCCGCTAAGATCGGTTATGGCAAGGAACAGCGCCGCCGCCGCGCCGAGCTGCGCGCCAAGATCAAGGCCTGCGAGGACGAGATGGAAGCCTGCGGTGCCCGCGAGGTGGAACTGGACAACGAGATCAATTCCCCCGAGGTGTACAACGACCCCGACCTGCTGCGCCAGAAGAGCGACGAGCTGAGTGACCTGCGCTTCCATCAGGAGGAGCTGTTTGCCGCATGGGAAGCTGCCATGGAAGAGCAGGAAAGCTACGAGCAGAGCCAGACCGAAGAATAAAGGAGGGGACAGAATGCCAAGGAATCGACGCAGCTATGAAAAAACACGGCACATTGCGCTTTCCGGTCTGCTGTTTGCGCTGGCCATGGCGCTGTCCTTTATTGAGGGCACACTCACCATCCCGGGCCTGATGCCGGGCATGAAGCTGGGCCTTGCCAACATCGTAGTGATGTACGCGCTGTTTTTCATGGGGCCAAAGCAGGCACTGGTGCTGGATGTGCTCAAGGCGCTGTTCGTGTTTCTGGTGTCCGGCTTCACGGCGGGCTTCCTCTCGCTGTGCGGCGGCCTTTTGTCCCTGCTGGTGATGTGGGTGCTCTACTATCTGCTGCCGGTGCGGCCCACCTGGTTCATCCTGTCCGTATGCGGCGCACTGGCCCACAACATCGGCCAGCTGCTGGGTGCAGGTGTGATCATTTCGTCCTCGCTGTCCTTCTACTATGCGCCGGTCATGCTGGTGCTGGGCCTTGTGATGGGCGCACTGACCTCCATCACCCTCAGGGCCCTGCTGCCAGCTCTGGGCAAAATGGGTTTTTCCACGCAGGAAAAGCGCGGCGAATAACCAACACCCGGCCCGGCACAGTTGCATTTTGGCCGGAAATCAGTATAATAAGGAAACAACATACTTTATAGATAGGAACTCTTGCATACGGCGCTGCCGCCGTGGGAAAGTACGCGGCAGCCGGGAGGTGTTTGCACAATGAGTGAAAAAGTTACCATCAAGGTGGAGCGCAAAACGCTGCATCTGCCCACCATCGCCCTGCGGGGTCTGGTGGTGTTCCCCAACAATCTTGTCCACTTTGAGGTGGGCCGCGAAAAGAGCATTGCCGCCGTGGAGTGGGCAATGGCAAATAATTCCAACGTTTTTCTGGTGGCGCAGAAGTCCATGGATACCACGGACCCCGCTCAGGCCGACCTGTTCACCTACGGCGTAGTGGCCGAGGTGAAGCAGGTACTGCGGGTCTCCGAGGACCTTGTAAAGGTTCTGGTGGAGGGTAAGTACCGCGCAAAGCTCACGGAGCTGGATGCCAGCGGTGATTTTCTTCTGTCCGAAGTGCGCCCGGCCCCGGTGCGCCCCGGCAAGCCCGAGGAAGCTGTGGAGACCGAAGCGCTGCTGCGCGCCCTCAAGACCGGGTTTGACGAGTATCTCGGCATGAACCCGCGCCTTGGCAAGGACGTGGTGTTTGCCATCGTTTCCAGCGACGACCCTGCCTTCCTCAGCGAGTATATGCCCGCGAACCTGCTGTTCCGCTACGAGGACAAGCAGGCTGTCATGGATGAGGGCACCCTGAACGGACGGCTGAAAAAGCTCATCGAGATGCTGCGCCGCGAGTGTCAGGTGATGAAAATTGAAAAGGAGATCGCGGAAAAGGTCAACGAGTCCATGGACAAGAACCAGCGCGATTATTACCTGCACGAACAGCTGCACATCATCAGCGATGAACTGGGCGAGGGCGACGACACCCACGCTGAGGCGGACGAGTACCGCCGCAGGATCACGGAACTGCACCTTGCGGAGGACAGCGAGAAGAAGCTGCTCAAGGAGGTAGACCGTCTTTCCAAGATGCAGGGCTCCAATCAGGAGGCAACGGTCATCCGCACCTATCTGGACACCTGTCTGGACCTGCCGTGGAACACTTTCACGGTGGATGACCTTGATATCGGCCGTGCGCAGCAGATTTTGGACCGTGACCACTTTGGCCTGAAAAAGGTGAAGGACCGCATTCTGGAAACGCTGGCCGTGCGCAAGCTGGCACCGGACGTCAAAGCTCAGATCATCTGTCTGGTGGGCCCTCCGGGCGTCGGCAAAACCAGTATTGCACGCTCCATCGCCGAAAGTCTTGGCCGCAAGTATGTGCGCATCAGTCTGGGCGGCGTGCGGGATGAAGCCGAGATCCGCGGCCACCGCCGCACCTACATCGGTGCCATGCCCGGCAAGATCATCAATGCCATGATCACCGCCAAGAGCGCGAACCCTCTGATGCTGCTGGACGAGATCGACAAGCTGGCAGGTGACTTCCGGGGAGACCCGGCCGCAGCCCTGCTGGAAGCGCTGGACCCGGAGCAGAACAGCACCTTCAACGACCATTTCATCGATATCCCGTTTGATCTGAGCCATGTATTCTTCATTACCACGGCCAACGATCTGGGCAGCATCCCTGGCCCCCTGCGTGACCGCATGGACGTCATCGAACTGCCCAGCTATACCCGTGTGGAGAAATATAACATTGCCCGCAAGCATCTGCTGCCCAAGCAGCTCAAGGCCTGCGGCCTGACCGGCAAGGTCACTCTGAGCCAGAGCGCGCTCTACGGCATCATTGACGGCTACACCCGCGAGGCCGGTGTGCGCAATCTGGAACGCACCATCACCAGTGTACTGCGCAAGTGCGCCCGTAAGATCGCCTCCGGTGAGGTGGAGAGCGTGTCTGTCACCGGCACCATGCTGGAAGATCTGCTGGGCCCCCGCTTCGTCAAGCCCGATTTCCTCAACCGCACCAACATGGTGGGCGTTGCCAACGGTCTGGCATGGACCAGCGTGGGCGGCGAGACCCTGCCCATTGAGGTGCAGGTCATTCCGGAGGGCAGCGGCAAGATCACCGTCACCGGTTCGCTGGGCGACGTGATGAAGGAGAGCGCCCAGCTGGCCATTACATGGGTGCGGGTGCACGCCGACGAGTACGGTATCGACCCGGAAAAGCTCAAGAAATGTGATCTGCACATCCATGCCCCCGAGGGCGCAGTGCCCAAGGACGGCCCCAGTGCAGGCGTCACCCTGACCACGGCACTGGTATCCTGCCTGTCCGGCATCCCGGTGCGCGGCGATGTTGCCATGACCGGCGAGATCACCCTGCACGGCAATGTGCTGCCCATCGGCGGCCTGCGGGAAAAGAGTATGGCAGCCTACCGTGAGGGCATGAAAACGGTGCTCATTCCCAAGGACAACGAGCCCGACCTCTACGATGTGGACGATGAGGTGAAGAAGAGCCTTACCTTCCTGCCCATGCAGAGCCTGACGCAGGTGCTGAACGCAGCCCTGCTCAAGCCCCAGAACGCAAAGAAGGCCAAGGCTCCCAGCCGCACCCATGCAAAGAAAAAGGCGGCAGACGCCGCCATTGTGCCGCCCACCGCAGAAAAGCCCCAGCCCGGCGCGGTGTGCTGAGCCAGGTCAGGAATCTGCCCGGCCTGCGGGTCTGGAGTTTCTCTGAGAAATGAGAGAATTGTAAGCATCCTTGCCCTCTCAGTCACCTGCGGTGACAGCTCCCCCAAAGTGGGAGCCTTTGGCAATCCACATACAGTGCATCTTTATGCCAAGGGCTCTCCCTTTGGGAGAGCTGTCGAGCGAATGCGAGACTGAGAGGGCGAGGCCGCTGTCCGGGAGAATCTGTCCCGACGGGATATATTTGAAAGACGTACCACAAGAAAGGAAAGCTCCATGAATTACAACAAAGCTGATTTCATTGCCAGCTACGGCATTTCCAGCCAGCTGCCCGAGAGCGACCGCCCGGAACTGAGCTTTTCGGGGCGGTCCAATGTGGGCAAATCCAGCCTGATCAATAAGCTGTGCAGCCGTAAAAACCTCGCCCGCGTGTCCAGCACCCCGGGCAAAACGGCCACCATCAATTTCTATTCGGTGGACGACTGCTATTTTGTGGATCTGCCCGGCTATGGCTACGCCAAGGTGAGCAACGCCGACCGTGAGCGCTGGGACGACCTGATCAACAGCTATTTTGAGGCCCCGCGCCACCACACCCTGCTGGTGCAGCTGCTGGACTGCCGCCATGCGCCCAGCGCTGACGATGAGCAGATGCTGCGCTACCTGCACTATCACCAGATTCCCTATGTGGTGGCCCTGACCAAGGCTGATAAGCTCAAAAAGAGCCAGCTGGCCAAGACGCAGGAGGACTTTGAAAACCTCTGCCGCCCCTATGGCTGCCAGAAGGTGGTGCTGACCAGCGGCGAGAATGGCTACGGCATCCCGGAGCTGCAGGCGGTGCTAAACGCCGCTGTGGCCGGGGAACAGGAAGCGGAGTAAACCATGGCCTACAACGAGTTTGCCTATTTCTACGATGAATTCAACGGCGAGGCCGATTACGATGCCCTGTATGCCCACATCCATGCAAAGCTCAAGGAGCACGGCATCCACGACGGCATCCTTGCCGACCTTGGCTGCGGCACCGGTGAGCTGACGTTGATGCTCACGCAGGCGGGCTATGATATGATCGGCATTGACCAGTCCGAGGAGATGCTCTGCGTTGTGCGCGATAAGGCCGAACAGCTGGGCCTTTCCGGCAGGCTGCTGCTTTTGCGGCAGGATCTGCTCAAGCTGGATCTGTACGGCACCATCCGGGGCGCAGTGTCCACCTTTGACACCTTCAACCACATCCCGGATCTGGACACGGCCATTGCCAACGCAGGCTTCTTTATGGAGAAGGGCGGCGTGTTCCTCTTTGATATGAACACGCCCTACAAGCACCGGAACGTGCTGGGCGACAACGAATTCACCTTTGAGGAAGAGGATGCCGCCTGCGTGTGGCGCAACCACTACGATGCCGTGAACCGCCGTGTGGAGATCACCGTGGACATCGACTACCACGAGACCGGCGAGCACTTCCACGAGCAGTTCTACGAGTACACCTACGACCTTGACACCATCCGCACCGCGCTGGAAAAGCACGGCTTTGCGCTGGAAAGCGTCTGCGACGGCGAGACCTTCGGCCCGCTGACCGAGGACAGCCAGCGCTATTTCTTCTGCGCAGTCAAGCAGTATACACAATTGGAGGAATAACCTATGGCAAATCTGATCCGCGGCCTGTCGGAGAACGGCGGCGTCGTGTTCTGCGGCGTGGATTCCACCCAGATCGTCCGCAAGGCCGAAAAGCTGCACACCACCAGCGCCACCTGCAGCGCGGCACTGGGCCGTCTGCTCACCGGCGCAGCCCTGATGGGCTCCATGCTCAAGGACGACCGCGATAAGATCACCCTGCGTGTGTCCGGCGGCGGCCCCGCCGGCGTGGTCATTGCCTGCACCGACGGTACCGGCAACGTGAAAGGCTGCATCGATAACCCGCTGGTGGAGCTGCCTGCAAAGCCGAACGGCCATCTGGATGTGGGCGGCGCTGTGGGCAAAGACGGTGTGCTCACCGTCATCCGGGACAACAGCCTGCAAAAGGAGCCTACCGTGGGTCAGGTGCCGCTGGTCTCCGGCGAGATTGCCGAGGATCTGACCGCCTACTACGCCTACAGCGAGCAGGTGCCCACCGTCATGGCACTGGGCGTGCTGGTGGACAAGGACCTGTCCATCCTCTGTGCAGGCGGCTTTATGGTGCAGCTGCTGCCCGGTGCCACCGATGCAGAGATCGATCAGCTGGAAAAAAATATCGCAGCCATGCCTTCCGTCACCACCATGCTGCACGAGGGCAAGACCCCCGAGGATATGATGCAGCTGGCGCTGGCGGGTTTTGAACCCAACGTGCTGGACGAGCGCGACGTGCACTACCAGTGCGACTGCAGTGCGGAACGCACAAAGGAAATGCTGTTCAGCCTTGGCCGCAAGGAGCTGGTGAAAATGCGTGACGAGGACCCGAACTGTGAAGTGGTGTGCCACTTCTGTCACAGCAAGTACCAGTACGACCTGAACGACCTGATCGCGGAGTATGACGCGCAGGCGGCGGAAAACAAATAAGACGCAAAATGCAAAAGGGCTTTCCCGGAAATGGGAAGGCCCTTTTTGCATCTCACCCGCAAATATCTGCCACAACGGTATACGTCACGGTGTAATTCAGCTTGCCGTCGTTCACAGTGCAGTCCTCTTTGCGGGCAATGCGCTCCGCATCCGGCCATGCGGCGTACAAAGCCTGCAGGCTCTGCAGCCGGGCCAGTGCCGCCGCCTGCGCCTCGGTGCGGCAGAGCGTTTCCGGCTGCTGCTCGTACCGGCAGGTCTCCCGGATGGAGCAGGGGAGCGCAAGGCCAAGCAAAGGCAGCTCCGGCTGGTAATGCCGGGCGGTGAGAACGGCGTTTTCCGGCGCAGACGCGGCAGGCAGGGCAAATGCCTGCCCGAACACCAAAAGCTCTATGCTGCGGGTACAGCCTCCGGTGTATTGAAAGACATTCTCTTCCAGCGGCACGGTGCGGGTGTCGTTCCATTCAAACTGCGCAAGCACCGTCCCAGCGGCGGGGGCAAAGATCAGCGTACCGTCGCGCTCACTGCGCGCCGTGCCAATGAGGCCCTGCCCGGCTTCCACCTGCTGCCCGGGCACCACCAGCATGGTGCCGCTGACAAGATTCGTGCGCACCACAGTGCCGCTGCATCGGGCCCGGATGCCGTGCAGCGTCCCGGCGGCAATGTCGGGCTTGGGCTTTGCGGCAGCGGCTTCCACTTCCAGCCGTCCTTTGGCAAAATTCAGGCTGGCCCATGAGAACTCACCGCTGTGCAGCAGGGCGTATTCCCCGGCGGCGAGCTTTGCTTCGGTCACGGCAGCGCCGGGCTGCAGGCCCGCCTCTCGCAGGATGGCAGACGCCCGCGCAGCCTGTCCGGCGGTGAGAGTGGAGACGTCAGCAAACCAGACGAACTGCTGCGTCCAGAGCAAAAGCGGCAGGAACACCGCCAGCCCGGCCCAGAGCCCGGCCCGGCGCAGCAACGGGCGCACCCGGAAGTACAGCCCCTGCTTTTTGCGCACCCGCAGCCGTACCCGGTATCTGCGGGCCAGAGCAGCAAGGCGCGGATACTGCCGGGCGGCACAGTGGCCGCAGAAGCCCCCGGGCAGAGCCGTCACGCCGTAGAGATGCAGCCCGGCCCGGGCGGCAGCGGTGAGCAGGGCCTCGGTGCTGCCGCTGCGTGCAGTGAACTCCACTGCGGCCCAAAGCCTTACCGGTTCCATGGGGGCACCTCCTATTCATCTGCGAAGTCCGTCCGCAGAAAGCGGCCCTGCAGGGTCAGGCGGGTGGCGGTGAGGGTGATGATCTTCAGCTCATCGCCGTGAACGGTGAAACGGCCATGGGGCATCTGCAGGCAAAGGCAGTCCGGGCTGTAGGTCAGGATGCACCGGAAATGCTCGATCTCCATCTGTCCGCCGCTCAGGTAGACGGCGGGTGTGCGGTAAAACCCCTTGGGCGGCTGACGGAACAGTGCTGCAAGCCAGCGGTGCGGCGGCTGCGTTTTGTGCTTGGCCCACATGCCACTCCCTCCCATCCCGCAGTTCTGCCCGCGGCGCGCTGCTACATATATATGGATGCGGAGGGCTTGCTTATGAATCGAACCCACAAATTCCGGCAGGGGCTGCTGCTGGCGCTGGCAATGTTCACGGCAGTTTTGGTGTTTGCAGCACCGCAGCGCTGCGCGGATGCCCTGCACGCAGGCCTTGTGCTCTGCGGCGGGCCGCTGCTGGTATCGCTGTTTCCGTTCCTCATCGTTTCGGCGCTGCTCATGGGCTGCGGGGCTGGGCAGATGCTGGGCTTTGCGTTCCAGCCGGCGGCTTATGTTATCGGGGTGCGGGCAAAGGCCGCAGGCAGTGTGCTGCTCATAGGTTTTCTGGGCGGGTTTGCACCGGCAGCGGCCGCAGCGGCACAGGCGGTACGCACCGGTCAGCTGACGCCCCGGCAGGCATCGGCGCTGCTGCCCGCCTGTGTGTGCAGCGGGCCATCCTTTGTCATTCTCACGGTAGGGGAGCAGATGCTGGGTAGCCGGGCACTGGGGGTGCGGTTGTTTGCGGCCCAGCTGCTGGCGGGGTATCTTACGGCTGCGCTGCTCTGCCGGATGCAGGGCGGTGCCGGGCAGTGCCTGCCCGCAAAGGCAGGGGATATCCCGCTGCCCACGCTGGATGTCGTGGTGGCGCAGGCAGCGGTCACGTACCTGAAACTGTGCGGTTTTGTGCTGTATTTCCGGCTGCTGGCGGCGGGAGCGGAGACTTTGCTGCCAAAACCGTGGTCGGTGCTGCCTGCGATGCTGCTGGAGGTTTGCTCCGGCTGCGACTGCGCGTCCCACACCGGACTGTGGGCCAGCACCCTTTGCTGTGCAGCCCTCAGCGTGCAGGGAGCCTCGGTGCTTTTGCAGGTGCGCACCATCTGCCCGCCGGAGGTGTCACTGGGGCCATTGCTGGCCGCGCGGGTGCTGCATCTGCCCCTGTCACTGGCACTGTTCTGGCTGGTGATGCCGGGGACAGAGCAGGCTGTGCAGGCGTTCAGCACCCTGTCCGGGCGGGTGGCGGTCATGCACCGCGTGCCGCTGGACTGCGCGCTGCTGGCCTTTGCCGTGTGCTGCATTACTGTGGCAGAGCTGCAAAAGAGGTGCAGCGGACAGTGCAAAGCGCTGCATGACCAACATAAAAAGACCGCTGCACGTTGATGTTTCGTGCAGCGGTCTTTCGCTTGCGGTCAGGCTGTTTGGGTCACTGGATGCCGGTTACGGGATAGTCCTGATCCTCAACGGCCTTTTTCAGCACGTCATCGGCGACATCGGCGTTCAGGGTGACGATGGCGGTGCCGGTCTCGTGGCTCACCACGGCCTCGGTCACTTCGGGCAGGGCTTCCAGAGCCTTCTTTACGCGGGCCTCGCAGTGGCCGCACATCATACCTTCAACCTTCAGGGTCTTTTTCATAGCAGAATCCTCCTTGATGGAACTCTCTTTATTCTCATCCACTGCGGGCTGCGTGAGGGCAGCAGGCAGGGAAGCGGCGTTTTTGGGTGCACGGTCGTGCTTAGTGCTGTGCACATCGAACAGATTCAGACGCAGGGCATTGCTCACCACGCAGAAGCTGGAAAGGCTCATGGCGGCGGCACCGAACATCGGGTTCAGGGTCAGGCCGAAGGGGATGAACACACCGGCCGCCAGCGGGATGCCGATGATGTTGTAGATGAAGGCCCAGAACAGATTTTCGTGGATGTTGCGCAGGGCAGCGCGGCTCAGGCGGATGGCAGCAGGCACGTCCGAAAGACGGGAGTTCATCAGCACCACGTCTGCCGCGTCGATGGCAACATCGGTGCCTGCGCCGATGGCAATGCCGGTGTCGGCACGGGTCAGAGCCGGGGCATCGTTGATGCCGTCGCCCACCATCGTCACCTTGCCGTAGGCCTGCAGCTGGCGGATGACCGCTTCCTTGCCGTCAGGCAGCACGCCTGCAATGACCTCGTCCACACCGGCCTGCCTGCCGATGGCGTCGGCAGTGCGCTGGTTGTCGCCGGTGAGCATCACCACACGGATGCCCATAGCCTGCAGCTCCCGAATGGCACGGGGACTGTCCTCCTTGAGGGTGTCGGCCACTGCGATGATGCCCAGCAGACGGCCCGCCCCGCCGAAGAACAGGGGAGTCTTGCCCTGTGCGGAGAGGGCTGCGGCCTTCTCCTGCAGCTGTGCAGGCACGGTGACTTTGGTACCAATAAAGGACGCGCTTCCGCCAAAAATCTCCACGCCGTCCATTTTTGCGGCCAGACCGTTGCCCGGCAGTGCAGTAAAGTCGGATACCTCGGGAGCGCTCAGCTGCTGTGCCTCGGTGCAGGCCAGCACGGCCTTGGCCAGCGGGTGCTCGCTCTTGCGTTCCAGTGCGGCGGCAAGGGTGAGCAGCTCGGTCTCGGAAACGCCACCGGCGGGCAAAATATCGGTGACCTTGGGCTCACCGCTGGTGATGGTGCCGGTTTTGTCCAGAGCCACGATCTGGGTACGGCCTGCAGCTTCCAGCGAAGCGGCGGTCTTGAACAGGATACCATTTTTGGCCCCTAGACCGTTGCCTACCATGATGGCAACAGGCGTAGCCAGACCCAGCGCACAGGGACAGCTGATGACCAGCACGGAGATGCCGCGGGCCAGTGCATAGCCCAGCTCACGGCCCAGCAGCAGCCACACGATGGTGGTGATCACTGCAATGGAAATGACCGCAGGCACGAAGAAACCGGACACGGTGTCGGCGATCTTTGCAATGGGGGCCTTGGTGGCAGCGGCATCGCTGACCATCTTGATGATCTGGGACAGGGTGGTGTCCTCGCCCACACGGGTGGCCTGACACCGGAGGAAGCCGGACTGGTTGGTGGTGGCGGCGCTCACCTTATCGCCCTCGGCCTTGTCCACGGGGATGCTCTCGCCGGTCAGGGCGCTCTCATTCACGGCGCTGCTGCCTTCCAGCACGATGCCGTCCACGGGCACATTCTCGCCCGGGCGCACCACAAAGATGTCTCCCTTCTGCACCTGCTCGATGGGTACCGTCACTTCGGCACCGTCCCGCAGCAGGTTGGCGGTCTTGGGGGCCAGCTTCATCAGGCTCTTGAGGGCATCGGTGGTCTTGCCCTTGGAACGGGCTTCCAGCATTTTGCCCACCGTGATGAGGGTCAGGATCATGGCAGCCGATTCGAAGTAGAACTCCATCATATAGTGCATGACCAGCTCATTGTTGCCGTCCACCTGAGCACGGGTCATGGCGAACAGGGCGTAGGTGCTCCACACAAAGCTTGCCATGGAGCCCATGGCCACCAGCGTATCCATGTTGGGAGCGCCGTGGAGTAGCCCTTTGAAGCCGCTGATGAAGAATTTCTGGTTGATGACCATTACGATGCCTGCCAGCAGGAGCTGCACAAGGCCCATGGCAATGTGGTTGCCATCAAACCAGTGGGGCAGGGGCCAGCCCCACATCATGTGCCCCATGGAAAAGTACATCAGCACGAGCAGAAAGCCCAGTGATGCAATCAGGCGGCGCTTGAGCTTGGGGGTCTCGTGGTCGGTCAGGGCGTCAAGGTCGGCACTGGTGCCGGGCGCAGCCGAAGCCGTCCCCGTCTTTTTGGGGCTGGCACCGTAGCCTGCATCCTGCACAGCCCGGATGATAGCGGCGTCGGATGCTGTGCCTTCCACACCCATGGAGTTGGTCAGCAGGCTCACCGAGCAGCTGGTAACGCCGGGCACCTTCTTCACGGCCTTTTCCACCCGGGCAGAGCAGGCCGCGCAGCTCATGCCGGTAACATTGAATTGTTCCATAAAATATCACTCCTGCGTTCAGTATGCTTGTAAAAGGAGCTTTTTATTTCATGAGCTTGGGCAGAAGCTTTATCAGTTCGTCCAGCTTTTCCTCGCTGCCCGCGCGCAGGTCGTCAGCGACGCAGGTGGAGATGTGCTGTGCCAGCAGCTCTTTGGAAAAGCTGTTCAGCGCGGAGTTTGCTGCTGCCACCTGCACAAGGATGTCCACACAGTAGACGTCTTTTTCCAGCATCCCGCGGATGCCGCGCACCTGACCCTCGATACGGCTGAGCCGGTTCAGCAGGGCCCTGTGCTCCTCAGGGGTGCGGTCTTTGTGGCGGCAGCAGGCTGCACCTTCAGTGTCGGCTGCAGCGGGACAGCAGCTTTCAGCAGCTGCCTCGGGGGCTGCTTGGGCGGGCGTGCCGCAACAGCAGCAGGATTTTTTTTCGTTATCCATAAAAATCTCCTTTACCCTAATGGGGTATATAACTTACAATGTGAGTATAGCACGGCATATCCGATAAATCAAGTAGGGATTTGAAATTTTCACAAATAGGGTGGCGGGGTATACAGCAAAACAAAAAAGAACCCTCTCAGTCTTGCTGACGTTGCGCAGCAATGACTGAGAGGGTTAAAATGCTATTTTACTGTTCCAGAATCCGCGGCACGAACAGGCCCAGCATCTTGCCCCACCAGTACCACTCGTGGGAGACATCACCGCCCCACAGTTCCAGATGTGCAGGCAGGCCTTCCGCCTTCAGCAGGTCGGCCAGCGCCTGCGTGTCGGCTTTGGCATCGTCCTCGTAGGCACCCTGACCGGCACAGAGCATCAGGCTGTTTTCTTCGGCCTTTGCCAGAGTCAGCTTGTTGGCAATGCCCTTTTCGCCCAGATACAGCAGAGGAGAGGAGCGCAGTACCAGATCATCCTTCTCGCTGCCCCAGAAGCGGGCCAGATCATAGATGCCGGAAAGGCCGATGGCCCCCGCAAACTGCTGCGGGCGGCGCAGGCGGCAGTTCACTGCATGTACAGCGCCCAGATCAATGCCTACACACCACAGCCGGGTGCCCTTTGCGGCACCGTTCAGGGCCAGCACACGGGGAGCCAGCTCGGCGGTAAGGTAGACGAAATACTTTTCTTCCATCTCGGCCCGGCGGCGCACCGGGGCATCGCCGTTCAGCACGGCCTCACCATCGATGCTGTCAGCGCAGAACAGCTGCACCTTGCCTTCGTTCAGCAGCTGGGCGATGGCGTCCGGCATACCGTTGTTCTCCCAATCGTAAAAGCGGCCGCCGCGGGCGGGCAGAGCCAGCACCGGAACACCGGCACTGCCATACACCTTGAACTCCATTTCGCGGTTCAGTACACTGCTCCACTCTTTGTAATAGGTACCCTGGATCATAAATCAAGCACTCCTTGTTTCTATATTCACCAGCCCGGGCACAGTCGCTGCGCACCGGCACTGATCGTTAGCGATCAAAAGAAAGCTTTCTGGTAAAATCACACAAACTGGTTGCGCTGGGCGTCGTACTCGTAGCCCACAGCTTTGAGCTTTGCGCACAGATCTGCCTTGTCGGCATCCAGATCTTCGCACAGAGCATCGAGATTTTTGTAAAAATCCCGCAGCTTCAGGTTCACCACGCTCAGCAGCATGATGGGGTCATTGGGCAGAGCCATTTGTTTTGCCTCCTTACAGCAACAAAAAAAGCCGGCCACTCGACAAAGTGACCGGCCACATACACCAAATTAGACAGCGCGGGTAACTTTGCCAGCGCGCAGGCAACGGGAGCATGCGTAGACGTACTTGGGAGAACCCTCAACGACCGCCTTGACACGACGGACATTCGGCTTCCAGGTACGGTTGGAACGACGATGAGAGTGAGAAACCTTGATACCAAAGGTAACACCCTTGCCGCAGCATTCACATTTAGCCATGGTACTTGCACCTCCTGCAGTGAAGTAAGGAATCAAAATAATCAGCTTGACTATTGTAACAGATTGACCTGCAAAATGCAAGCCTTTTTTCAAAAAATATCCGTGTTTTTTGCCGGGGACTTGTGTGCAGGGCAAAAAGATAGTATTATATATGGTATAATGAAAAAAGGCAGGAATATCGAATGACCTCTCAGGGCATCTATTATCTCATCCGCGCACTGGTGGCACTGGTGGCCATCCCCTTCCACGAAGCGGGCCATGCGCTGGCCGCGTGGCTGCTGGGTGACGACACCGCAAAGCGGCAGGGTCGCCTTTCGCTGAATCCTTTTGTACACTTTGACCTGCTGGGTACGCTGTGCATGGTGTTTGCGGGCGTGGGCTGGGCAAAGCCGGTCTCCACCGATCCCCGCAACTTCAAAAACCCGAAGTGGGGCATGGCCCTTACCGCGCTGGCAGGCCCTGCGGCAAACATGATCCTTGCCTATGTGGGCATGGTGGCGTGGAAGCTCATGTACTACTGGGCCCCGGTGAACGATGCCACCCTGTATGTTGCCATGTTCCTGCAGTACCTTGTGCTGATGAATGTGAGCCTTGCCGTGTTCAACTTCATCCCGGTGCCGCCGCTGGACGGCAGCCGCATCCTGCTGGTGGTGCTGCCCCGGCAGATGTATTTTGGCCTGATGCGGTACGAGCGCTACATCATGATCGCTCTGCTGGCCGCCGTGTGGTTCGGTGCGCTGGATACGCCGCTGTACTATCTGAACAACATGGTGTGGGATCTGCTGGGCAAGGGCACCGGATACATCGATAAGATCGCGTATTCCATCTACTACGCAGGCCTTGGGACGGTGGTGTGAGCGTGGCAGAGGAACTGACCTTCCATCTGGAAGATTTTGACGGCCCGCTGGAATTATTGCTGGCACTTGTGGCCAAACATAAGATGGATCTGCACAACATCCCCATTCTGGAGCTGATCGATCAGTATACCCGCACGGTGGAGCAGGCAGACCCCGACCCGGAAGCCGCCAGCGCTTTTATTGAAATGGCTGCGCGGCTTGTGGAAATGAAGAGCTACCTGCTTTTGCCCCGCAGCGAAGAGGGCGAGCGGCTCAAGCAGGAGTTTACCGGTCAGCTCATCGAGTACGACCAGTGCCGCCGTATGGCTGCGCTGCTGCGCGAAAAAGCGGAGGCCGCGCCGGTGTTTGTGCGCCCGCCTGCAGAAATGGAGTTCGATACCGCCTATGACCTGCACCATGCGCCGCAGGTGCTGGCAGACTACTGGGCTGCACTTTCGGGCCGCACTAAACTGCGCAGGGAGCCCACACAGCAGCAGTTTGAGCCGCTGGTAACGGCACCCATGGTGTCGGTGACGAGCCGGGTGGTGTACATTTTGCGACACCTGATCAGCGGTACAGCGGCAAAAATGAGCCAGCTGTTCAGCCGCCAGCAGACCCGCAGCACCAACGTGGCCACCTTTCTGGCCCTTTTGGAGCTGGTGCGCGGCGGCCGCGTAAAGTTGGACGAACAGGGCCAGCTGACCATGCAGCGGGGCCGCATCCAACGTGACAAGGAGAAAGAATGAACCAGAAACAGATCCGTGCAGCCGTGGAGGCTATGCTGTTTGCCTGTGGGGACCCCATTGGCGCAGATAAGCTGGCTCAGGCGGTACAGCTGCCGCAGGTCAGCGTGGAAGCCGCGCTGGAAGCCTTGCGGGAGCGTTATACCAGAGAGGACAGCGGCCTGTGTCTGCTGCATCTGAACACCCGCTGGCAGCTTGCCACGAAAACGGAGTGGGCCGACTGCATCCGCCGCCTGCTGGACAGCCGCCGCTCGGTGCCGCTGGGGCCTGCCGCCATGGAGACCCTGACCGTCATTGCCTATAACCAGCCGGTGTCCCGTGCCTTTATTGAGCAGGTGCGCGGCGTGGACTCTTCGTCCAGTGTGTCCGGTCTGCTGGAAAAGGGCCTCATTGAGGAAGCCGGACGTCTTGACCTGCCGGGCAGGCCGGTGAGCTTCCGCACCACGGATACCTTTTTGCGGGTGTTCGGCCTTTCCAGTCTGGCGGATCTGCCGCCGGTGCACGGCGCGGAAGCAAAGAATGACACGGCATCGAAGGAAAGTGAGGGGTAACGCATGGGAGCATTCCTCGCCGCACTGGGCGCGGTGCTGTTGTTTGTGCTGAAAGCCGTCGGCATCCTGCTTTTGGTGGTGCTGGTGCTTGTGCTGCTGCTGCTTTTGTGCCCCTTCTGTGCGGATCTGTGCTGGGAGCACGGTGTGCTCACCGTAAAGGCCGGTGCGCTGGGCATCACCTTCCCGGTGTTCCAGTACCCGAAGCCGGAGCCGCCGCCCGCACCGGAAAACCCGGAGCCGCCCAGGGGCTTTGGCAAGGTCAAGGCAAAGTTTGCCGCATGGCGGGCCGAGCGCAAGCGGAAAAAGGCAGAGGAGAAGGCCCGCAAAAAGGCCGCCGCCGCTGCCGCCAAGGCAAACAAGCCCGCCCAGCCGCGCAAAAAGGCAAAGATCACGCTGGAGATCCTCTGCACCATGCTCAAAGG
>SKEO01001274.1_pt1 | contig 20734 bp, 16 predicted proteins | sample 4826801 | NCBI WGS metagenome assembly SKEO01 (sample SAMN11008807, study PRJNA524170) | human gut metagenome | biome: Human fecal sample; material: Feces; isolation source: fecal sample from pouch patient p3 | host: Homo sapiens | place: Israel: Tel-Aviv | collected 2016-02-25 | reverse complement strand
CCTGACTGAATTTGGTCTAGCCGCTTTCCAGAAAGCCCACAAACAGGTAGACCGGAATTTCTTTTGCCATAGGAATGGTTTCTCCTTATCGATGATTCGTCCTCTCCGCTCCCTCGCGGAAGGAGCTGGCGCAGAGCGCCGGAAGAGGGGTTCAGCAGCCGAACAGCTCTGCAATGGCCTTTTCGTTCAGCTTGGAGCCGATGACCACCAGCTTGCCGCCCACATCTGCACCGCGGGCACGCACTTCCCACTCGCCGGGCACATAGTCGAACTCCAGCCAGCCGTCTGCGCCGCCGTTCACGATGCCCTTGCTGCGCAGGATCATGCCGTAATTGCCGGTATCCAGCTCGGTGAGGGCGTGCTCCACTTCTGCCTTGGTGAACTTGCGGGCCGTCTCGACGCCCCAGCTGGTGAACACCTCGTCGGCGTCGTGGTCATGATGATGGTGATGGCCGCAGCAGCAGTGGCCGTCATGGTCGTGATGATGCTCGTGCTCATCGTGGTCATCATCCTCATCATGATCGTGGTGATGCTCGTGCTCATCCTCGTCGTCATCATCATCGTGGTCGTGATGATGGCCGCAGCTGCACACACCGTTTTCGTGATCGTGGTGATGATGGTGGTGATGCTCTTCTTCCTCGTCCTCGTGGGTGTGCTCTTCGTTGGCCTTTGCAGCCATGGCGATCAGCTCTGCCTTGAAGTCGTCCTTGGTGGACATGGCCTTCAGGATCTGCTCCCCGGTCAGCTCGTCCCATGCGGTGGTCACGATGGTAGCGGTGGGGTTCTTCTCACGCAGCATGGCGACCGCAGCGGCGAGCTTCTCTTCGCTGGCGGTCTGGGTGCGGCTGAGCAGGATGCAGCTTGCATGGCTGATCTGGTCGTCGTAGAACTCGCCGAAGTTCTTCATATACATCTTGACCTTGTTCACATCGGCCACGGTGACAAAGCTGTTCAGCTGCACATCCAGGTGCTCGGCCACGCCTTCCACGGCGCGGGTCACGTCGCTCAGCTTGCCCACGCCGGAGGGCTCGATGACGATGCGGTCGGGGTGGTACTGCTCCACCACCTGCTGCAGGGCGGTGCGGAAATCACCCACCAGAGAGCAGCAGATGCAGCCGGCGTTCAGCTCATTGATCTGGATGCCGGACTCCTTCAGGAAGCCGCCGTCGATGCCGATCTCACCGAACTCGTTCTCGATCAGAACGACCTGCTGGCCGGCAAAGGCCTCCTTGATGAGTTTTTTGATCAGAGTGGTCTTGCCGGCGCCCAGGAAGCCGGAAAAAATATCAATTTTGGTCATAGTTTGAATGCCTCTTTCTTTGTTAGCAGACAGAGCCGCAGAGCGCTGGCCCGTAAAATCTTACATCTCTATTATAGCAAGCCTGTCAATGGGAAAACGGCCTTTTTCAAGAAAAAATTGTAACATTTTTTGCAATTTGGTTGCGTTTTCGCGTTTTGGACGACAAATAAGGGGAACCGGCGGCCCCGGCGGGCAGCGATTCGGCAAGGGGCAGGCTCCGGCAGAGGGACGGACGCCCCCGGACGGCAAGACCCCGCCAACGGACGGTCAACGACCGGCAGGCGGTCAGCCCCCGCAGGATGCAGGCGACACTGCGGCGGCTGTTGACAGCACGGCAACCGTGTGAAGAAAAAACGCGCAGCGGTCTTTGCGGGCCGCTGCGTGTTTGCGTCCGGAACAGCCGACACTCCCGCATTGCATTCTTTGCGCCGGAATGCTACAATATGCAGTAGCAAACCACCGCCGCCGGACGTTCTTCCGGCAAATATGAGAAAGAAGGCTTTTCTATGAGCATGAATACAGTTCCCGAACGGCTGGCCGCCCTGCGTGCCGCCATGCAGGCAAACGGTGTGGACGTGTACCTGATCCCGGTGGGCGACCCCCACTCCAGCGAGTACCTGCCCGACCACTACACCTCCCTGACCTACTTCTCCGGCTTCCATGGTGAAAACTCCAACTTTGTGGTCACCATGACCGAGAGTGCTGTCTGGGCCGACGGTCGTTACTTTGTGCAGGCCGAGAAGGAGATCGCAGGCACCGAGATCCAGCTGATGAAGATGGGTGAGCCGGGCGTGCCCACCGTGGAGGAATACTGCGCCAAGGTGGTGCCTGAGGGCGGCAAGCTGGGCCTGTGCGGTCTGACCGCCAGCTGCGCGCTGGTGAACAGCGTGAAGAAGGCGCTGGAAACCAAGAACGCCGCCATCAAGACCCTGTTCCTGGAGGATGAGCTGTGGACCGAGGGCCGCCCGGCTCTGCCCGCTACCCCGGCCTGGATCCTGCCCAAGGAATATGCAGGCTTCTCCCCCGCCGAAAAGCTGGGCCAGCTGCGTGCAAAGCTGGCCGAGTTGGGCTGCACCGCCCAGCTGGTGGGCAAGCTGGACAACCTTGCCTGGCTGCTGAACCTGCGCGCCATGGACATCGAGTGCACCCCCTACGCCATGGCCTACTGCTATGTCACCCCGGACCGCGCCGTGCTGTTCATCCACACCGCCCGCGTGACCCCGGAGGCAAAGGCGGAACTGGAAGCCAACGGTGTGACCCTGGCCGAGTACGACAGTGTGCTGGACTTCATGGCCGCTGAGACCGAGCCCCAGACCGTGCTGGCAGAGAGCGCCACCGTGAACTATGCCGTGTATCAGGTGCTGGAGAACAACGCCGCCCTCACCGTGAAGGACCTGGCCGACCCGCTGCTGCCCATGAAGGGCGTGAAGAACGAAGTGGAGCTGACCCACGACAAGGAAGCCCACCTGCGCGACGCTGTAGCTATGGTGCGGTTCCAGATCGAGCTGGAAAAGCGTCTGGAAGCCGGCGAAGAGCTGACCGAGCTGACCGTGGACGAGATCCTCCACAAGTACCGCTCCGCCACCGATAAGTTTATTGTGGAGAGCTTTGGCACCATTGCGGCCTACGGCGGCAACGCAGCCATGATGCACTATCATGCCACCCCGGAGGACCACGCAAAGCTCCAGCGCAAGGGCTTTTTGCTGGTGGACAGCGGTGCCACTTACATGGACGGCACCACCGACATCACCCGCACCTACCCGCTGGGTGAGCTGACCGAGGACGAGCGCAAGTTCTACACCTGGACCCTGCAGTGCCACATCGACATCGCCAAGGCGGTCTGGCTGGACTACTGCGACTGCCATATGATCGACACCATCGCCCGTGAACCGCTGTGGCAGCACCTGATCAACTACCGCTGCGGCACCGGCCACAGCGTCAGCTTTGTGGGCAACGTCCACGAAGGCCCCCACGCCCTGAACGGCCGCAACACCACCCTGATGCGCCCGGGCATGATCGTGACCGACGAGCCCGGCGTGTACGAGACCGATCTGGTGGGCATCCGCATCGAGAACGAGCTGGTGTGCGTGCACAAGGCCGACAACCAGTACGGCACCTTCCTGGGCTTTGAGCCGATCATGTTCGTGCCCATCGCCACTTCTCCCATCGTGCCCGGTGTGCTGACCAAGGACGAGCTGGACTGGCTGAACAACTATCACCGTCAGGTGTTCGAGAAGCTGGCACCCCGCCTGAACGACGAGGAGCGCGAGTGGCTGGCCAAGAAGTGTGCCGCCATCGGCTGCTGAGCACCCGGCCGCTGAACATCGCATAAAAAAGCGGGAAGCCGTGCCGGAGCGTGCAAGCTCCTGCGGCTTCCCGTTTGTTGCTTTTGCTTATTCTTTGGGGTCGCTGTCGTGCCGGGCCTTCCACTCGGCACTGCGTTCCTGCGCCGTTTCCCGCAGCTCCTCCCGCATGTCGTTCCAGCGCTCGCGCGCTTCGGCGGTGCGGGTCTGCACGTCCTCGCGGGCGTCCTTCCAGTAGGCCTTGGCCTCGTCGATGACCTCCTTGAAGGGGCCGGAAGGGTAAGTGCTCTCCGCAATATCCACCAGGAATTTGTACAGCTGGGGCCGCACCTCCTCGTAGATGCCAAGCCGGGTGTACAGCTCGGTGTAGTAGTGGAACACCTGGATCTTGTTCTGCACCAGAGAGGCGGCGTTGATCTGGGTGTGGCAGATACTCTGGGGGTTCTGGACATAGTAGTACCCTGCCTCCGGGATGGACACCAGCACGTTGGCGTACTCCAGGTACTGCATATTGAACACCAGGTCCTCGGCCCACCGCACCTCGCTGGTAAACTGGATCTGGTGGTCCACCAGCAGGTCCCGGCGGTACAGCTTGTTCCACAGCACCCCGTAAAAATAAGAGGCAGGCTTGTCCATCAGATGCCGGGCAAACTCGTCCTGGGTGTAGACCCCGGCAGGCAGAAAGCCGTACTCCCGTACTTCCGGGGGCCGGGCCACGGTCATGACCCCCAGCTCGTCCTGGAGCTTGTCCAGCACCTGTTCGGGCTTGGTGGCCCCGGCGGGGATCACCATCTTGTAAGGTGCGATGACCAGGTCGGCGTTGTTCTGTTCGGCAGCGGTGACCAGATGCTCGGTGAAGTCCGGGTCGATATAGTCGTCGCTGTCCACGAACTGCACATACTTGCCGCTGGCCAGCTTCAGGCCCAGGTTGCGGGTGTCGGACACGCCGGAGTTGGCCTTGTCCACCAGCACGATGCGCTCGTCCTTTGCGCGGAACGCTTCGCACACGGGCAGGCTCTGATCCTTGGAGCCATCGTTCAGCACGATGACCTCGATGTTCTGCCAGCTCTGGGCGCAGATGCTCTCCAGACAGCGGGCGATGTGGTTCTGGGCGTTGTACACGGGCAGAATGATGCTGACAAGGGGCTTTGACATGGCGGCGTCTCCTTTGTTGTTTTTTGATTACTATACCCCCGCACCGCGCAAAATGCAAGGGCGGGTTTGAAGAGGAGGGATCCTGTGATCTTTCACATTGCGGTGTGCAGCCCGGACGCGGGCCTGCGCAGCGGGCTGGAACGCCAGTGCATGGAATTTTTTGCCCGGCGAGCGGACGCCTGCATCGTGGAACACCTGCCGGACACCGACGCCCTGCTGCGGAAGGACGGGGAGGGCGTGCGGTACGACCTGTACCTGCTGGAGCTTTCCGGCTCGGCTGCGCCGGTGGGGCTGGCGGCTGCCGGGGAGCTGCGCCGCCGGGGCCGCCGGGCCCCGCTGGCCTTTGTGGCCCGCACCACGGCCCACGCTTACAGCGCCTACAAGGTGGATGCGCTGCAATATCTGCTGCTGCCGGTGCGCCAGCGGGAGCTTTCGGCCCTGCTGGCCCGCGCCACCGAGCCGGAATACGGCCCGTCCGTCACGGTGAACACCGCCGAGGGCCTGCGGGCGCTGCCCTATGCGGGCATCGAATATCTGGAGTGCACCCACCACATCGTGCACTTCCACCTCACCAGCGGGGAGGACGTGCCCACCCTGTCGCTGCGGGTGCCGTTTTCTGCGGTGGCACAGCCTCTGCTGGCGGATGGGCGCTTTTTGCAGCCCCACCGCTCCTATGTGGTCAATCTGGCCGAGGCGGACCTGCTTTCTGCCGGGGAGCTGCGCATGCGCAGCGGGGCCCGCATCTCCATCCCCCGCGGGCGGGAGGGTGCCGTGCGGGACGCCTTCCAGCAATGGGTGCAGCAGCAGAAATACAGCCTGAAATAACAGCACGCCGGTGCTCCCACAGCGGGAACACCGGCGTGCTTTTTGCGGAAAAATTTCTCAGATCTTTGTCCAGTCCAGTGCGGTCCAGTCCGGCAGGAACTGGTCGCACACCTGCGCCATGGCAGGGGCATCGTCGGCACTGGCGGCGTCCTGCACGCCCAGCACGGTGAATCCGGCCTTGTGGGCAGTGGAAGCGGCGTAAATGGCGTCCTCGCACACGGCGCAGGCGGCGGGGTCGGCCCCGCCCAGCCGGTGCATGCACTCGAAGAACACCTCCGGGCGGCTCTTGTGCAGCACGCCCTGCGCCTCCACGATGAAGGAAAAATAGTCCGCGATGCCTAGCCGGGTGAGCACGGTGCGGCACTGGTCGGACCAGGTGTTGGAGCACAGGCACAGCCGGGCCCCCTCGGCCTGCAGCTTTGCCAGCAGGGTGCGCACACCGGGCTTCAGGTCCACCGTTTCGTACAGCTGGGCGATCACGTCCCGCATCACGTCGTAATATTCCGCCTCGGTCAGGGGCAGGCCGTATTCTCGGATGAGGTAGCGGGCACCGTCGGCCATGCCCATGGTCAGCAGCACGTCGTTCAGGTCTGCTTTGGGCGTGCGGCCATAGCGCTGCAGCAGCGCCAGCGGGGCACCCCGCCACACCACGGTCATGCTGTCGGTGAGGGTGCCGTCCATATCAAAGATCCATTGCTTGCAGCGCATGGGGCAAAGTTCCTCCTTCAAGATGATTCCTGCCCAGTATACCACGGATCTTAGCCGTATAAAAGCCGTGAGGAACCAAAAAACGGGGAGAAATTTTCCGGAAAATATGGTATAATTTCAGCAAAGACAGACAGGGAGGCAGGCAGTATGGAAAACCAAACCACTCCGTGCAAAGCGCTGGTGCTGGCCGGCGGCGGAGCACGCGGCAGCTATCAGGTGGGCGTGTGGAAGGCTCTGATGGAGCTGGACTGGCACCCGCAGATCATCACCGGCACCAGTGTGGGCAGCCTGAACGGTGCCATGTTCGTGCTGGACCTGTACGAGGTGGCGCGGGATATGTGGCTGACCATCCGCAGCAAGGACGTGATGGAGCTGCCCGAAGAAAACGCCGACCTGTCGGCCCTGCACAGTTTTCTGCGCAGCGTGGTGAAGGCCGGCGGTATGGACGTCTCGCCGCTGGAAGAGATCGTGGAACGGGTGCTGGACGAGGACGCGCTGCGCCGCGCCAACATCCGCTTTGGCCTTGTCACGGTGGAGCAGCGGGGCCTGAAGCCCCGGGAGCTGACGCTGGACGAGATCCCGCAGGGCCGCGTGAAGGATTACCTCATGGCCTCGGCGGCCTGCTTCCCTGCCCTGCGGGCGCGGGACATCGACGGGGTCAAGTTCCTGGACGGCGGCTACAGCGACAACATGCCCACCGGCCTTGCCAAAAAGATGGGTGCTGACGAGCTGGTGTGCGTGGACCTGGAGGGGGTGGGCATCACCCGCCCCAACCTCACCGGTCTGCCCACCACCATGGTGCGCAGCTACTGGGAGCTGGGCGACATCCTGCACTTTGACCCCGATACCGCCCGCCGCAATGTGGAGCTGGGTTATTACGACACCCTGCGGGCCTTTGGCCGGGTGCGGGGCTGCGCCTATGCCGTGGACAACGGCCCGGACAGCAGCGCCGATGCTGCCGCGTTCCGGGCACGGTTCGACGCGGTGCAGAAGGCCGTGCGGGAGAAATACCCCGTGACCCTTACCGCAGACGCGGCCCTGCTGCTGGCCCGGATGAAGGACGCCGAGCTTGCCCCGCTGGAAACCGTGGCCGAGGACGTGGGGGTAGACCCCACGGTGTACTACACCACCCGGACGCTGGGGCAGGCGTTCCTGGAGCATTGCGACCCGGCGCGCATGGCCAGCTTTGCCCCGTTGTTTGCAGGCAGCGCGGACGCGGGCCGGGCGGCGCTGGCAGCCCTGCTGCCCAATACATTCTTGCAGGCGCTGGTCTGGCAGGCCCTGACCGCGCCGGAACTGCCGGAGGTGACCGAACATGAAGATCTGTAAAGGTGTTTCTGCGTCCCCGGGCCTTGTGCTGGGGCAGGTGAGCCGGTTGGAACGCCATGTGGAAACGTTCAGCACCGGGCCCTTTGACCCGGAACGGGAGCTGCGCCAGCTGGAAGATGCGGTGCGCACCGCCCAGAGCGAGCTGGACTGTATGGCAGAGCGGGCCGCTTCCACCGAGCAGGCCATCCTGCAGTTCCAGAGCATGATGCTGGACGACGAAGGCATGATGAACGAGGTGCGGTTCTGCATCAAGGCGGGCATCAGCGCCGCTGCCGCCATGGACAAGGTGGGCCAGCGTTACGCCGACCAGCTGGCCAACATGAAGGACAACCCCTACATGCAGCTGCGCAGCGTGGACATTCTGGACGCCACCAGCCGGGTGATCAACATTCTGGGCAACCGGCCCCGCATGTGGCTGGCACTGGACCACCCGGTGATCCTGGCCGCCGACCGCCTGATGCCCACCGACCTGTTCAGTGTGCCCTCCGGCATGATCCTGGGCGTCGTCACCACCGAGGGCAGCGGCCAGAGCCATGCCGCCATCATTGCCCGGGCCATGAACATCCCCGGCATCGTGCAGGTGGGGCCGGAGTTCCTGGACGACTGCGACGGCCGCACCGTGATCCTGGACGCCACCAAGGGCGAGTGCATCCTGGACCCGGATGCGGCGGCCCGCCAGCAGGCAGAAGCCCGCATCTGTGAGCTGCAGCGTGAAAACGAAGAAATGCGGGTGCTGGGCCGCCAGCCCGGCTACACCCGGGACGGCGCAGCCTTTGAGCTGCTGGCCAACTGCTTTGGCCCGGAGGATATCGACACCGCCATGCAGTCCGGTGCCCGGGGCGTGGGCCTGCTGCGCAGCAGCTACATGATGCTGCCCGGCCGCATTCTGGACGAGCAGGAGCAGTTCTACTTCTATTCTTCCTGCCTTGCAGCGGCACAGGGCTGCCCTGTGACCGTGCGCACCTTCGATTTTGGCGCCGACCGCACCATGGCGGACGCCTATCAGGGCGTGCAGTCCTCCAAGCTGGGGCTGCGGGGCATCCGCAACAGCCTGCGCCAGCCCCGCCAGTTTGAGACCCAGATCTGTGCCCTGCTGCGGGCCGCCCACCGGGGCCCCCTGCGGGTGATGTTCCCCATGGTGACCGACGTGGAGGACTGGGCCGCCGCCATGCACATCGTGGAGCACTGCCGCCAGAGCCTGCGGGAGCGGGGCGTGCCCTTCAACGAAAAGACCCCCTTCGGCGTCATGCTCAGCGTGCCGTCGGCCTGCCTGACCGCGGAGGAATTCGTGGCCCACGGGTGCGATTTTCTGGTCATCGGCACCAACGACCTGACCCAGTACACCCACGCCGCCGACCGGGAGCTGGCCAGCGCGGAGCGGTATTACCGCCCCGCCAGCCCGGCCATGAAAAAGCTCATCGCCATGGTCATGGAGGCGGCAAAGGCCGGCAACGTGCCGGTGACCATCTGCGGCCTGGCCGTGGGCAACCCGGTGAACACGGTGCAGTATCTGCAAATGGGCCTGCGCAGCTTCTCGGTGAGCCCGCAGAACCTGCTGCGTACCAAAAAGACCCTGCTGGAAGCCGACGCCCACCCGGACGACGCAGAGCTCGAATAAAGCGATAAAAGAAAGGGGCTGCTGCACGCTGTGCAGCAGCCCCCTTTGTTTGGGGAACCTGCCGTGCATCTTGCGGTATGCACAGCAGGGGGAGATGGCTTTTATAAAAATGGTTCCTCAGTTCATGCGGCGGTTCTTGCGGTCCAGCACAAAGCCTGCGGCCAGCAGGAACAGGCCGCTGAGGGCAGTGCCCACCACCGCCAGCCAGTTTGCACCGGTCTGGGGCAGAGCGGCAGCAGTGGGAGCAGCAGCTTTCGGCTCTGCATTCTGCGCCACGTTCTGTGCGGCTGCGGTGGTGTCTGCGGCGGGCGTGTCAGCCGGTGCAGTGCCGTCCTGTGCAGGGGCATCCGGGGTCACCTCCGGGGTGGACGGGACGTCCGGGGTGCTGGGCGTGTCCGGCACGATTTTGGGCAGCACCACATGCTTGGTCTGGCCGCACTTGTCAATGCTGCAGATGTAGTCTGCATAGCCGTCCTTTTCCAGCGTAGGCTCCACGACCTTGCCCACCAGCTGCCAGTCGTGCAGGTCCTCGTCCTTCAGCTTGGTGATGTCAACAATTTCTTCGGGGTGCTCTTCCATGTACTTGCGGTTGTGGACGACCTTGTAGAGGTCACCTTTGTCTTTGTCAGAGAGGGTGTACTTCGCATTGTAGAGAGTGCCCTGAAATTCATAAGTGGGATGAAATGCAGCATCATCAAGTGTTTTGGGCGCTTTATATTTGTCAGTGCCCAAAGGAGTGTTGCGGTAGAAATTGATGATGGCAGCATTGTCTTCGCCCAGATGGGAAGAGCCATCCTCGTTGTATTCTGCGCCCTCAGATGGGCTGGTTCTATATTTATGTGCAGAATCGTCGTAATGACCGGTGCCGATATTTAAAGATAGGGGGTCACTGCTGGTCGTGTAGGTATTTACGGTCGTTTTTCCGGTAGAGCTGTTGATCGTAAGGTCCAAATTGCCATAAACTGTGCCAATAGCGGGTCTGGAGTCGTCACGGGTGACGGCATTTACTGTTCCACCGGTAATATTGATCACAGTGGAGGTGCCTTCATGGCCATAACCGGTGCCGATGGCAACACCACCACCAACGGCAGTAACGTCAGCATGATCTTCGATGTTAACCGTAGCAGAAGACCTGTCACTGCCAATGGCTGCTGGAGGGTTTCTGGTTTGGGCGTTTACCGATGCATGACCAGAAATTGTGACAGTGACTTTACCATCAGCATCCTGACCGCCACCGATGGCACAGGCATCTAGGCTAGCAGCCTCCACAGTGGCATGATCGGTGATGGTAATATCACTGTTGCCTGTCGAATGATAACTGGATCCAATGGCAGCACCACTGCCTCCAAAGGCGGTAACATGGGCATTGCCCTCAATGCGGATATTTGATGCATCTCCAGAGTAACCGCCGCCGATACCGGCGCCGTAAGTACCGCCGTTGGCAGTGATATCACCACCGGTGATGGTAATGTTGGATGTATCACGAAGGTCTTTCCCCTTACCGCCGCCGATTGCGGCAGCATCATGGTAACCGCCTGCCACCAGCTTGCCGGTGTCCCCGCCAGCGGCATTTCCGTTTTCGTCCTTGTCTTTGACAGAACCATCATCGTTCTTATCGTCCGTGATGGTCAGGGTGCCCTTGCCGTATTTGTCCGCTTTTTCGATGGCGGCGTGTTCTTCACTCCAATTGTTCTTAACCAAAACGGTATTGTCGCCGTTCAGCTCAAGGTTGGTGTCGCCATCGCCCTTTATTTCGATCGCACCGGACTTGGCATCGGTGGTATCAACTTCAATGTGCACATTCTCCAGGGTCACATTGGCGGTATTGCCGTCTTTGGCGTCAATGGTGACGGTGTTGGAAGTGGTCTTGGTCTCGCCGGTGGTCTCGTCTTTGGTGGTCAGGGTGATGTCATCATCCAGACGGTTACGAATCTCTTTTCCCTCGCCATCCTTCACGCAGAGGTTGTTGTCCTTATCCTCCCACTGGGTGATACGCTGTTCGCCGCCCTCGGCAAGGATGTCCACACTGCCCTTGTTCAAATCGTAAGTGTCCGCAAACGCCGCCGTGGCGATGGACGAGACCATGGCCATCAGAGCCGCTGTGGACAGCACCCGCAAGGCAAACTGTTGTTTCACATTTTTCCGCATTGCAAAACCCTCCAAACAAAAAACTTACAGAGACGTAAACGTTACCGGGAACGATGCCGAAAACCGGCAAAAAACCGGAACTTCGGGGCAGAAAAACACATAGCCGTGCATTTTCATGCCCGGCGTCTCTTTGTGGCGCAAGTATAGTACTGTGCCATGGAGAATGTCAAGGCAAAATGCTGAATTTTCGGGGGGGGGGTAGGCAATTTTGTGGAACGAGCACAAAATAAGCCGAAAATTTGCGACAGAATGACAGAGCAAACCTGCACAAAAATCCGGGAGATTTTTATACGGGGCAAAAAATAAAAATGGGCCCGGGAAAGCCCGCAGACTTTCCCGAACCCGTGGGTCGGAATTTTTCTTTGATGGAAGGTGCGCCGCCCGCCGGAGCCCCGGTTATTCCAGATTGCCGGTCAGGGTCATCACGGCGGCGAGCACGGCCAGCGGGGCGGTCTCGCACCGCAGGATGCGGGGGCCAAGGCCAACCGTTTTGGCTCCGGCTTTGGCGGCCATTTCGGCCTCCTCGGCGGCAAAGCCGCCCTCTGCACCGGTGATAATGGCGATCTTCCGCTTTTTGCCGTCGGCGGGTGCGGCCTGGGCCAGCAGCTGGCGCACCGGCGCGCCGCCGCACTCGTAGCAGAACAGCACCAGGTCGTACTGGTCAAAGGTGCGGCACACGGCCCCGAAGTTCGGCAGCGGCAGGGCCACGTCCGGCAGCACGCCCCGGCCGCACTGCTTGGCGGCTTCCAGCGCGATGCGGTTGTAGCGCTCATTCTTCTGCTCCTCTTTTTTGGGGGCGGCCACGCAGTACCGGCTGAAAAAGGGCACCACATGGGCGGCACCCAGCTCCACGCCGTGCTTGATGATCTGCTCCAGCTTGTCCTGTTTGGGGTAACCGGCCAGCAGGGTGACCTCCACGCTGGGCTCGGCGGCGCTGGGGTAGCCCGGCTCTACCGAGAATTCCACGCAGTCATCCCCGAAGCCGGTGATGGTGGCGGTGTATTCCACGGCGCTGCCGTCGCATAGAATGACAGTATCGCCCATGCGGGCACGCATCACGCGGGCCAGATGATGGGCATCGGTGCCGCGCAGCACAGCCGTGCCGTCGGCGATCTCAGTGGTAAAATAACGGTGCGGCATTTTATCAATCCTTTTACATCTTATAGCTCGCCCTTCGGGAGAGCTGGCGCGTCAGCGCCTGAGAGGGTTCTCCTTACGCCTTCTTGCAGACGATGCACTCCCAGCCGCGCTTCTCCTTTACTTCCACGACGGCAAGGCCGGCGGCTTGCAGGCCTGCCAGCACCTCGTCCTTGCGGCTGTCAATGATGCCGCTGGCAATAAAGGTGGCACCGTCGGCCATCAGGCCGGGCACGGCGGGGGCCAGGCTGAGGATGGCGTTGGCCACGATGTTGGCGGTGATGATGTCGTATTTGCCGCTGGCCTTGTCGGACAGGTCGCCCACCAGCACGGTCAGCTTATCCTGCACGCCGTTCAGGGCGGCGTTCTCCCCGGCGGTGCGCACGGCTACGGGGTCGATGTCCACGCCCTCGGCCACGGCGGCACCCAGCTTCAGGGCTGCAATGGCCAGGATGCCGCTGCCGGTGCCGATGTCCAGCACCCGTTCACCGCCCTGGACCCGCTCGTCCAGCGCTTCCATGCACAGGCTGGTGGTCTCGTGGCCGCCGGTGCCGAAGGCAAGGCCGGGGTCCAGCACCAGCTTGACGCGGTCGGTGTCGTACTCCTGCCAGGAGGGCACCACGGCCAGCCGCTTGCCGATCTCCAACGGGTGGTAATACTTGCGCCAGCCGTTCTGCCAGTCCTCCTGCTCCACCCCCTCGGTCTCCACGGTGTAGGCGATGCCGGCAGCCTCCATGCGGGCAGAGATCAGGGCCAGGGTCTCCACGGGGGAAGCGCCCGGCTCCAGATACATGTGGATGATGACCCGGTCGCGGGGCTTGTCCAGCAGCTCCTGCTCGATCAGGTCCACATGGGCGATCTCGGCCACCTGCTGCTCGATGTCGCTGTAATCTTCGATATAGATGCCGCCCTCGGCGATCATGGTGGCAACGGCTTCGGCGTTGTCGGCGTCGGCCTTGGCCACGGTCAGGCGGATATCGGTCCATTCCATGGGGAAAACCTCCTTCAAAATTCTGTAGTTCCTTATAATAGTATAGTACCCGATTCCCGTCTGGGATGCAAGCCTTTGGGCAAAATGTCGGAGAAAAGAAAAGATTTTTCAACATAAAGCCGAGGATTGTACACGAAAACCAAAAAATGTCCACGCAAAATACGCAAATAAGGACTTTTGACGCAATTTGATAGACTTATCGCGGAAGGGACTTTCTTTTTTTGCAAAAGTATGTTAATATTCTATTACGGAATTATGGACGGCTTACAACCAGAGACTGTCTGTAAACACAAACATTTCTTAAGGAGGAATGTGCTTTATGATGAAGTATCTCCAGAAACTGGGCAAAGCACTGATGCTTCCCGTCGCTGTGCTGCCGATCTGCGGCATCCTGATGGGTCTTGGCTATGCCCTCGCTCCGGGCGTTATGGGCGTTCCCGGTGCAGCAACTTCCGGTGCAGCATACACCGTTGGCTTCCTGCTGGTCAAGGCAGGCGGCGCTCTGATTGATAACATGGCATGGCTGTTCGCCATTGGTGCCGCTGTGGGCCTGGCCGACAACGACGGTACCGCAGGTCTGGCCGGTCTGGTCAGCTACCTGATGATGCAGCAGCTGCTGAGCCCCGGCGTGGTGGGCATGGTGCGTACTCTGGAAGAGGGCACCGCTACCTACATCGCCTTCCAGAAGGTGGCCGGCAACTCCTTCATCGGCATTCTGGCCGCTGTTGTGGGTGCTGCCTGCTACAACAAGTTCAAGAATATCCAGCTGCCTGACTGGCTGGCATTCTTCTCCGGCAAGCGCTTCGTTGCAATTGCTACCGGCCTGATCTCCATTCTGGTGTCCGTGGTTCTGCTGTTCGTCTGGCCCGTCATCTTCGACGCACTGGTCGCTCTGGGCAAGGGCATCGCTGGCATGGACGGCATCGGCGCCGGCATCTACGCCTTCCTGAACCGTCTGCTGATCCCCACCGGCCTGCACCACGCTCTGAACAACGTGTTCTGGTTCGACACCATCGGCCTGGGCGACCTGTCCCACTTCTGGGCAGGCGAGACCAGCGCTGACGTGGGCTGGAGCCTGGGTATGTACATGTCCGGCTTCTTCCCCTGCATGATGTTCGGTGTCCTGGGCGCTGCTCTGGCTATGGTCAAGACCGCTAAGAACAAGAAGGCTGCCATCGGCCTGGTTCTGTCTGCTGCAATCTGCGCCTTCGTCTGCGGCGTTACCGAGCCCTTCGAGTTCGGCTTCATGTTCCTGTGCTTCCCCCTGTACGTTGTGTACGCTGCTCTGTACGGCATCTTTACCGTCATCACCTACTACTCCGGTTTCCGTGCTGGCTTCTGCTTCTCCGCAGGTGCCACCGACCTGGTGTTCTCCGCTTCCCTGCCTGCAGCTGCTAAGACTTGGATGATCATTCCTCTGGGCATCGCTGCCTTCGTGGTGTTCTACGCAGTGTTCTACTTCGCCATCACCAAGTTCGACCTGAAGACCCCCGGCCGTGAGGATGACGACGAAGAGACTGAGAAGAAGGTCGTTCTGGCCAACAACAACTACACTCAGGTTGCTTCTGCTGTTCTGGCTGCTGTCGGCGGCAAGGAGAACGTGAAGGACGTTGGCTACTGCGCAACCCGCCTGCGCTTTGAGGTGCTCGACAACGCTAAGGTTGACGAGAAGGCTGTCAAGGCTGCCGGTGCTGCCGGTGTCATCCGTCCCAGCAAGAACGCTTGCCAGGTCATCATCGGCACCAAGGTTCAGTTCGTGTACGACGAGCTGAAGAAGATGCTGTAACTGGCACTTCGGTAAAACAAAACAGGCGCGGAGGGCTGGTTGCCTCCGCATGACACCGCCGGGGGCGGGCGCAGAAAGCGCCCGTTCCCGGCGGCTTTTTGTTCACACAAACCGCTTTTCTTCCAAAAAGGAACGTGTTATACTCAGATCAAATGGATGCGGCTTCCTCGCAGGGAGGCGGCCGCTGAGAAGAACGAGGTGTTTTGCATGATCATTCAGAATGCACTGGTTTATACGCCGCGCCACACCTTTGAGCGCGGTACGCTGTTCATCCGCAACGGGCGCATCGTGCCCTTTGCCGCCCCGGAAGCGGGCGAAGAGGTGATCGACGCCGAGGGCCTGTATGCCCTGCCGGGTCTGGTGGACATCCACTTCCACGGGGCCATGGGCAAGGACTTCTGCGACGGCACCGAGGAGGCCATCCAGACGCTGGCCGACTTTGAGGCCAGCAAGGGCGTGCTGGCCATCTGCCCCGCTACCATGACCTACCCGGAAGAGTTTTTGAACCATGTGATGGACGCCGCCGCCGCCCACAAAAACGGCAAGGGCGCAGATCTGGTGGGCATCAACATGGAAGGCCCCTTCATCAGCCCCAAGAAGGTGGGTGCCCAGAACCCGGAGTATGTGCAGGGTGCTGACGCGGGGATGTTCCGCCGCCTGCAGAAGCGCGCGGGCGGCCTGATCAAGCTGGTGGACGTGGCCCCCGAAGAGCCGGGCAACCTGGATTTCATCAAGGAATGCCACAATGAGGTGCGCATCTCCATTGCCCACACCTGCACCGATTACGACACCGCCGTGCAGGCCTTTGAGGCCGGTGCCACCCACATGACCCATCTGTACAATGCCATGCCCGGCATCACCCACCGTGCCCCCGGCCCCATCATTGCGGCACTGGAGCACGGCGCAGAGGTGGAGCTCATCACCGACAACGTGCACATCCACCCGGCCATGGTGCGGTTCACCTTCAACACCTTCGGGGCCGACCATGTGTGCCTGATCGCCGACAGCATGATGGCCTGCGGCCTGCCGGACGGCCAGTACAGCCTGGGCGGACAGGCCGTGACCGTCCACGGCCCGCGCGCTACCCTGACCGAGCAGCCCGGTACCATTGCCGGCAGCAATACCTGCCTGTACGACTGCATGAAGCGTGCCGTGCTGGAGATGAACGTGCCGCTGGAGAGCGCCGTGCGCGCCGCCAGCGAGAACCCGGCCCGGAGCATCGGCGTGGACAACGACTACGGCAGCCTGGCCGCCGGCCGTTACGGCAACGTGATCCTGGCCGACAAGGAACTGAACATCAAGGCCGTGATCCAGAAAGGGACCCGCATCGTATGAACAAGACCTTTACCTGGCGGCTGCTGACCCCCGGCGAGCTGACCGACGTGTATCTGCAGGAAATGCGCCGGGATTTTCCTGCCGGGGAGCTCAAGCCGCTGAGTATGATCCTGACCAGCGAGGCCGAGGGCCTTGCCCACACCTGGGGCGTGTTTGACGGGGAGACGCTGGCCGCCTACCTGCTCATGGTGCGCCCGGAGGGCAGTGCCATCAGCCAGCTGGACTATTTTGCCGTGGTGCCCGCCTACCGCGCGGGCGGCCTTGGCGCAAAGCTGCTGGCAGCCCTGCCGGAGTACGAAGCCGGGGCACAGGCCATCATCATTGAGGCCGAAATGCCCGAAAAGGCTGAGGACGAGGCCATGGCCGTGCGCCGCCTGGGCTTTTACGCCCGGTGCGGTGCCCGCGACACCGGTTACTATGAGCACCTGTTTGACGCGTGGTTCCGCATCCTGGTGCTGCCCTGCCCCGGTGCGCCGGAGCTGAGCGACAAGGACGCGCTGGACGCCCTGGTGAGCTGCTACAAACGCACCATCAGCGAGAGCCAGTGGCGCAAGTATGTGCAGTTCTACGCCCCGGACGGGAGCCTGCGCCTGTAAGGGAGACCCCGACGCAGGGATGTAAAGGTGAAACAACAATTGCTGAAAAGGAGGTTTTTCTTATGACAACAAAAATGACTCGGCGCACGTTTCTGAAGGGGGCTGCGGCTGCTGCGGCAGCAGTGTCCCTGTCTGGCCTGCTGACGGGCTGCGGCGGTGACCAGGAACTGCCGGACAATGCGGTCCAGCTGGGCGTGTTCAACGTAAGCATTTACGGCCTGAACGTGGACCAGGGGGCTGAGCTGGGCGGCGACGCAGGTGCCATCACCGGCACCGTGAAGATCCGCTTCTCCGACAGCGGCAGCAGTACGCAGGCTGTGCCCTACCGGGGGATGTTCAACGCTACGGTCGGCGGCTCTAACCTGAACCAGGTGGCTCCCACCGGAACCCTGGTGGTCTCCGATGCACTGCTGGGCAAGCCCTTTGCCACCAAGGAAGTGACCCTGAAGCTGAGCTTCCCCGATGTGGCCACTCGAGAGGCCTACCAGAGCGGAAAGCCTGCTTACCTGACCATTACCATCAACAACACAACGGGTGTGCTGTATCTGGTAAAACGGGGCGACGGATACGTTGCCACCAAGACGGTCGGCTGATCGGATCAAGAACCCTTTGCCCCGGGCACTCTGGAAAGAGTGCCCGGGGCTTTTTGTCGTTCTGCCCAGGGGCAGAAGGATGGTTTTGGGCAGTTTTTCCGGCAATGTGCAATGTAAAGAAAGGTGCTACGGTTTTCACCGTCAGTTTACAAGCTCCTTGCAAAAGCCAGGCCCGGCCCCCAAAAGATTTACCTGCATTTTGCCCTGCCATGGTCGAAGAAATGCTGCCGGAGGAATACAATAGAGCCATTCCCAAGAAAAACACAAACACAACATAAATTGCTGCCGGGCGGGTGCCCGGCCCGATCTGGAGGAAAATATTATGAAAAAGATCACGCGTCGTTCGTTCCTGGCTGTTTGTGGTGCAGCAGCGGCTGCCGCTGCCCTTACCGCCTGCGGCGGCTCTGCTTCTTCCGCTTCCACCACCGCTTCTTCTGTGGCTTCTGCCGCTTCTTCCACTGCCGAGAAGGCAGCTGGCACCCTCAGCGGCAATGTGGCCACCGGCGGTTCCACTTCCATGAAGAACGTCATCGCTGCCCTGACCGAAGGCTTTGCCGAGGTGGAGCCGGGCGTTACCGTCAGCTATGACCCCACCGGTTCCGGCGCAGGCATCACCGGTGCCACCGACAAGACCCTGGACATCGGCCTGTCCTCCCGTGCCCTGAAGGACGACGAGAAGAACGATGTGGACGGCACCACCGTGGCGCTGGACGGCATCGCCATCATCGTGAATAAGGACAGCAAGGTGGCAGACCTGACCGTGGACCAGCTCAAGCAGATGTTCACCGGCGAGATCACCAACTGGTCTGAGGTCGGCGGCGACGACGGCGAGATCGTGCTGATCGGCCGTGAGGCCGGTTCCGGCACCCGCGACGGCTTCGAGAGCATCGTGGACGTGAAGGACAGCTGCAAGTACGCACAGGAGCTGACCGCTACCGGCGCTGTCATCAGTGCGGTGGAGGCCAACCCCCTGGCCATCGGCTACGCTTCTCTGTCTGCGGTGGGCGACACTGTGGCCATGGTCACCGTGGAGGGCGTGGAGTGCAGCGAGGACACCGTGAAGGACGGCAGCTACAAGATCCAGCGTCCCTTCGTGTTCGTCACCAACAAGAGCGTGGCCCTGTCGGAGCAGGCCCAGGCCTTTGTGGACTTTGCCACCAGCAAGGACGCCGCAGACCTGATCCGCACCGCCGGTGCTGTGCCTGTGAACGAGTAAAAGGCGCTCAGAGCCAGCCCGGCCGGGAGTTCCCCCGCGAAATTCGGGGCTTCCAGCTCCCGCCCTATTGCCTGCGGCAACAGGGTCCCACCCTCGGATCATTCGCTGGTGAAACTCCCGGCCGAACTGACCCGGTAAACAGGATGGGGACAATGATAAAATTAGCCCACCGCGTTGGCCTGCCGTTTCTGCGAGCCAACGCGGCTTTTATAAAGGTTTTCAGCTATGAACAAAAAATCCTATCTGGCTCGGGTACGGCTGCCCCGCACCCCTGCCGACTGGCTGGAAGCGATGATGAATTTCATCTTCTTCCTGTGCGGCATGCTGGCGGTGGGCTGCGTGGTGCTCATCACGGTGTACATGGTCCTCTCCGGCGTGCCGGCCATCCACAAGATCGGCCTGTTCCGGTTCCTGCTTGGCACCGAGTGGGTCTCCACCGCCGCCGACCCGAAGTTCGGCATCCTGCCCTTTATCCTGTCCAGTGTGTACGGCACGCTGGGTGCCACCCTCATCGGTGTGCCCATCGGCCTGCTCACGGCGGTGTTCCTGTCCAAGGCGGCCGGCCCGAAGGTGCGCACGGTGGTGGTCACGGCCATTGAGCTGCTGAGCGGCATCCCCAGCGTGGTGTTTGGCCTGCTGGGCATGCAGGTGCTGGTGCCCGCCGTGGCAAAGACCTTTGGCAAGGCGTCCGGTGCCTGCCTGCTGTCGGCCATCGTGGTGCTGTCCATCATGATCCTGCCCAGCATCGTGTCCGTGTCGGTCACGGCCCTCAACGCCGTGCCGCCGGAATATGAGCAGGGCAGCCTGGCCCTGGGTGCCACCGACACCGAGACCTGGTTCAAGATCAGCGTGCCCGCTGCCAAAAGCGGTATTGCCGCCGGCATCGTGCTGGGCATCGGCCGCGCCATCGGCGAGGCCATGGCGGTGATGATGGTGGCCGGCAACAGCCCCAATATGCCGGACAGCGTGTTCCGCAGCGTCACCTTCCTGACCACGGCCATTGCCAAGGAAATGAGCTACGCCGGCGGCCTGCAGCGGCAGGCGCTGTTCAGCATCGCGCTGGTGCTGTTTGTGTTCATCATGATCATCAATGTGGTGCTCAACGTGGTGCTGAAGGGAGGCGACCGCGATGCATAACGGGTTTTCGCCCTCCCGCCGCGCCTGGAACCGTGTGATGACGGTGCTGGTGTGGGCGGCTGCCCTGCTGGTGATGGCGCTGGTGGCGGGCATCCTGGGCATGGTGCTGGTGCGCGGTGTGCCGCACATCAGCTGGAACTTCCTCACCACCACGGCCAGCGTGCTGAAAGGCACCGACGGCATCCTGCCGGCCATCCTCAACACGCTGTACGTCATCCTGCTGACCCTGCTCATCGTGCTGCCGCTGGGTGTGGGCGCGGCGGTCTACCTGACCGAATACGCCTCCAACCGCCGTCTGATCGAGGTGATCGAGTTCACCAACGAGACGCTGGCCGGCATCCCCAGTATTATCTACGGTCTGGTGGGTATGCTGGTGTTCAGCCAGGCTCTGGGCTTCCAGACCTGCCTGCTGTCCGGCAGCCTGACGCTGGTGGTCATGAACCTGCCCACCATCATCCGCACCACCCAGGAATCCCTGAAAACGGTGCCCCAGGGCTACCGGGAGGGGGCCCTGGGCCTGGGGGCTGGCAAGTGGCACATCATCCGCACCATCGTGC
>SKEO01001248.1_pt1 | contig 21001 bp, 15 predicted proteins | sample 4826801 | NCBI WGS metagenome assembly SKEO01 (sample SAMN11008807, study PRJNA524170) | human gut metagenome | biome: Human fecal sample; material: Feces; isolation source: fecal sample from pouch patient p3 | host: Homo sapiens | place: Israel: Tel-Aviv | collected 2016-02-25 | reverse complement strand
GGAGAAGCCGTCCGCGAAACGGACTGATGTGGGGAGAGTGTGCCCTGACAGCCCGTTACCGGGTGGCAGTGGCAAGGTCTGCCCTCATCCGTCTGCGGGCGGGACATCTTCCTCTGAGGGGGGAAGGCTCCCATTTTATAGCTCCTGCTCCATCAGCAGCTTTTTCAGCGGCAATAGCGCCGCGGGCTCGGCGCTGAAGGTGCGGATTCCGAGCTTTAAATAGGCCGGCATGGCATCCACGGCGGCCACGGTGATGCCGCAGAGGTAGACCTGTGCGCCGTGCTCCTGCGCCTGCTCCAGAATGCCGCTGACAAGGCGCAGCACGGCGGGGTTTGTCAGCTGGTTCACGGCGGCGGTGGGGTTCTGCACAAGGCCCAGCGTGTAGCGGGTCAGGTCCTCAATATCCACAGCCATCAGCTGCGCACCGTGCTCCATCATATCCCCGGCCATGACCGCGGCGGACGGCATGTCCACAACGCAGCCCAGCATCATCAGGCCGGTCTCGCAGCCCTCGGCCAGCAGCTCGTCGCGGCAGGTGTTGACCTCGTCAACGCAGCGATCCCAGTCGGCCACATCTTTTATCATCGGGAACACGACCCGCAGGTCGCCGTCTGTGGCGGCGCGCAGCAGCGCCCGGATCTGCGGCTTGAACAGCCGGTTGCCGCGCAGGCGGTCCTGCGTCTCCCCGGCCCAGGGGGCGTCGTCGTCGGCGCGGGTATCGCAGGTGCGCAGCAGCACGGGCACGCCCTCGGCGCTTTTCAGCAGCTCGCGCAGACGGGTGGTCTGCACCTCGTCGCTCTGGTCGTACAGAATCGCGGTCTCGGTGCGCACAAGGCCGATGCCCGCCGCGCCGCGCGTATGGGGTACGTCGCTGTCGCTGATGTTGCAGGTCGGCATCAGGCGGAAGGCCGTGCCGTCCTTCGTCAGGCAGGGCAGGGCGGCCACGGGGTCGGGCTTCTGGCCGTGCAGGCGGCTCAATGCAATTTTACAGTCCGCTTGGGCGATCTGCGCACCGTCCGGCTCCACAATAAGCGTGCCGTTGTCGGCGTCAAGGATCGCACGGTGGCCCACGGCCATGGCCGCAGTGCCGCCGCCCAGCTGTACCACCGCCGGGATGCCCATGCTGCGGGCCATGATGGCGGCATGGCTGACCGTGCTGTCCTGGTCGCTGGCCAGGCCCAGCACCATGCGGCGATCCAGACTGAACAGGTCACTGGGGAAGAAGCGGTCCGCCACCAGGATGCTGGGGCGCTTCAGATGCAGGCGGCGGCGCGGGCGTCCGTCCAGAATATCCACCACGCGGCGGCAGACGTCGCAGACATCGACGCTGCGCTCCCGGATGTACTCATCATCGACGTTTTTCAGGCGGCCCGCAAAAATCTGCTCGGCGCGCTCGACGGCGGCAGCCCCGCCCGCACCGGCGGCAATATAGTCACCGATCTCGTTCGTGAAGGACTCGTCCTCCAGCAGGGCGATCTGGAACAGCAGAATATCCGCGTCCGGCCCCTTGGCGCGCTGGCTCAAACGGCGCAGCTCGTCCTTGGCCAGCACGACGGCGACGTCGTAGAGGGCACGCTCCCGGAACGGGTCGCAGACGATGCGGTGCAGGCCGGTGGTGCCGTGGTCGATCTGCTCAACCGGGCCGACCACAATGCCGGTGGACGCCGGTACGCCGGTATAGGTGTGCATAGGATGCCTCCTTTTTTTCTTCTTGGCCCCCTCCGGGAGGGGACTCCCGCAGGGTCGGATGAGGGGCGGGTTCGCCGCAGACACCCGTTAAAGGCTTACCGCCCGGCCCCTACAGCGCGATACTTTGGCAAACGCGGGCGGAGCCCCAAGGGGGAAGCCTTTTTACAAAATCGGCAGCTCGCCCAGGGTCTTGCTGACCAGGGCGGTCACGAATTCCTCGGGCACGGCGGCGGCGATGGCACGCTCGGTCACGAGGGTGTTGTCCCTGCCGTCCAGCAGGGCGGGGAAGCGGTCTGCCGGGTCCTTGTCAAAGCTGCCCATGAAGGTCGCGGCCAGCAGCTTCGGCGTGTAGGGCATGTCCTCGGGCACGCCGACGTGCTCGGCGGCCAGCTCCAGCGGGGCCAGTGCGCCGCGGGTGGGCGCACTCGGGTTCGGTGCGTAGGGCGCCGGGTAGTTTGCGCGCTGCCGCGCGTTTTTCTCCACAAGGTCAATTTCCGGTGCGCGGGCGCAGACCTCGGCCAGCAGCTTTTGGTATTGCTCGGCAAAGCGAGCCAGAAATTCCTCATTGTCGGGCAGCATGGCGTAGGCCGTGCCGCCGCAGCGGCCAAACAGCCGCAGCGTGTCAAAGTAGCCCAGCGCGATGTTGCGCCCGGCGCGGGCGGGGTCAAAGTCCAGCGTCGGGCCCAAGTCCCAATGGCTGCGCACGATGCGCGTCGGCAGGCCGGTGGTGTTGGGGCGTACAATGCCGATGCCGTCCACATCGACGCCGAGCAGCTCCGCTGCGCCCATTTTTGCGGCCAGATCCAGCGGCATATTGTCGCGCCAGCCGCCGTCAATGTACTTTACACCGTCAATTTCCCGCGGGCGTAGGGCCGGGAAGCAGGCACTGGACGCCAGCATATAGTCCTTTAACTGCCCTTCGGGGATGTCCTCGATGGGGCACTGCACGCTGCGCAGGCTGCCCAGCTCGGTCATGACAAGGCCGAAGTGGATAGGCGATGTGCGCACGGCGTCCTCGTCGATCAGACGGTCGATCATCTCGGCCAGCGGTTCAACGTTCAGTCCGCCGCTGCGGATGATGTCGAGGAAGAACGCGCGCAGCTCCTCGGGCTTGAGCGTTGCGGGGACTTCGAGAACATCGTGAATTTCCAGGCTGCGCCACAGGTCCTCGGCCTCCTGAATCTTGCCCATCGTGAACAGGCAGCCGTTCAGCGTGCCGACGCTTGCGCCCGTGATGATGTCAGGCGTCCAGTCCAGCTCCTGCAGAGCGCGCCAGACGCCGATCTGATAGCTGCCCTTGGCCCCGCCGCCAGCCAGCACCAGCGCACGTTTTCCGGTATGTTCCATCGGAAAAAAGCCCTCCTGTTTTGTAGTTTTATTCATTATAGCATTTTCTATTTTAAGTTGCCATAGCAAACCGGGTCACAATCTGCGGAAATTGCGCAGTTTTTTCAAATTTTATAAGGTGCTTGCAAGTGGCAGAAAAAAAGAGTAAGATAAAAATCAATGTGGCGACGCCCGGTAGGGGCCGCACATGTGCGGCCCGCAGCTTTACGGCGGGCGTTCGTCTGCCATACACGCGCGGGCCGGGCATGCCCGGCCCCTACAGCGCAGTCACTCTTAGAAGAAGGAGCAAAAGCCTATGTCTACCAAACCGATCCTCGTTGTCATGGCCGCCGGTATGGGCAGCCGCTACGGCGGACTCAAACAGATCGACCCCGTCGGCCCGTCCGGCGAGGCCATCCTCGACTACAGCCTGTACGATGCCCGCCGCGCCGGGTTCAAGACCGTCGTCTTTATCATCAAGCACGAGATCGAGCAGGCGTTTAAAGAGGCCGTCGGTGCCCGTGCCGTGCGCGCCGGGTTCGAGGTCCGCTACGCCTACCAGCAGCTGGAAAAGCTGCCCGAGGGCTTCACCGTGCCGGAGGGCCGCGTCAAGCCCTGGGGCACCGCCCATGCCATCCTCGTGGCCGAGGAGGCCATCGGCGACGCGCCGTTTGCGGTCATCAACGCCGACGACTACTACGGCCCGCAGGGCTTCAAGCTCATCTACGACTACCTGAGCACCCACGCCGACGGAGACCGCTACGCCTGGGCCATGGTCGGCTTCCTGCTGGGCAACACGGTCAGCGCCAACGGCAGTGTCAGCCGCGGCGTCTGCGTGACCGACGAGAGCCGCAACCTCGTCAGCGTGACCGAGCGCACCTGCATCGAGCCCTACGCCGACGGTATCCATTACAGCGAGGACGGCGGCAAGAGCTGGGCCGACCTGCCCGCCGACTGTGTTGTCTCGATGAACCTGTGGGGCTTCACCCCCGCCTACGTGCAGGAGGCCAAGGCCGGTTTTGCCGCGTTCCTGCAGGCCAGCCTGCCCGTCAACCCGATGAAGTGCGAATATTACCTGCCCACCGTCGTGACGAACGCGCTGGAGGCCGGTAAGGCGGATGTCCATGTGCTGACCAGTTCCGACAAATGGCACGGCATCACCTACCGCGAGGACAAGCCCGAGCTGGTCGAAGCCCTGAAAAAGATGAGCGAGGATGGGCTGTACCCGGTGGATAGACTGTTCTGAAAATCGTATAAAAATGCGGCCTCCTGCGCGGAGACCGCATTTTTGTTTTGCGTAGGGGAGGGATTTATCCCTCCCCCAGACTGTCGAAAAAGGTGCGTTCACCCCTTAGCCCCCTCTGCGAGGGGGCTCCGCCCGCAGGCGGTGGGGGAGAGAACTGTACGGCTGCCCGAAATATTTCGGGCTATGGCAAGGTTCTCTCCCTCCGCCCCTTCGGGGCACCTCCCTCGCAGAGGGAGGTTTTTCGACACGCTGCGGGAGGGATAAATCCCTCCCCTACAACCTTCTCATATACCTCATGCCGCCCTTGGCTCAAATGTCCCCTTTGTCCTGCAGCAATCCGCGTAAAAACAGCAAAAAAATACCTTTAATATTTTACAAATGTTCGGGTTGTAATTGCCCTCTGCGTCGGGTATAATAAGGTTAGCATTATTGCTTTGTATGCACGCCCGCTGCGGCGTTTTTCACGAAAGCTGCGTTGCAGCGCAGCATTTGCAAAAGGAGAACTACTATGATGAAGAAAACCACCTTCGGTGCCGTTCTGGCGTTCCTGTTTGCCACTGCCGGTGCCCTGACCGCCGCCGCACTCTATCTCTACCACCGTGAAAAGGAGCTGGACGAGTACGAGCGCCTGCTGTTCAGCGACGACTACGAGGATGACGATTACGACGACGAGGATTCCACCACCTACGAGAACATCCCCTCCGCCCCCGCAGAGGAGAAGGAGTAAATGATCCTCAAGGTTTCCCCCGCGTGGGAAACCTTTCTGCCACCACAACCCGGCTGGGCACCGACCTGACGGCGTCCGGCTTTTTGGCAATGCCATACTGCCACGGAGAAAACACAATATGCGTAAACTGCTGCTTTGGCTTGTGATGGTCGCCGTTATGATTGCCGCCATCCTGGGCGGAACGGCGGCTTTTCTTTACAGCCGCACCGGGACGGACGCCCTGCCGCAGGAGGCCGTCACCTTCGGTGAGCAGACCCTCGAGCCCAACGGCTGGAGCTGGGTCATCCCGGTGCTGGGCGATAAGGTCAACAAGACCTACGAAAGCCCGACGAACCTGACCGTGCAGAAGCTGGGCACCTTCACCGATACCGTGCCGCAGCTCGTCCTGCCCGACTGGGTCACCGCTGCCGAGCTTCAGATCACCGCGCCCGACGGCACGGTCTGGACCGGCGCACTAGCCGACTGCAATACCTATACCTATACACAAAACGGAGACTATCAGATCATCGTGACCGCGCACCACAGCGGTGCGGACAACCCCGGCGACCCCGTGGGCTGGTACGCCTACCGCGCCGGCTACACAATGGCGATGAACCCCAAGGTCACCCTGAGCACCGAGCGCGCGCCGCAGGGCAGCATCGTGGCTGTGCAGCTGTCCGGCATTCTGGACGGCGAGCCGAGCCTGGAGACCGATCTTGGCACCGTCTGGTTCCGCAAGACCGCCAGCGGCTACATGGGCTATATTCCCGTGACCTACAACGCCGAGGGCGGCGACCATACGCTGCACCTGACCTGCGGGAGCCTGGAAAAGGACATCACCCTGACCGTCACCCGCACCATGTATGATACGGTCACCGTCCCCGCCGAGGAGGATACCGGCGGCGGGGAGGAGTTCCGCAACGCTATATGGCCGCTGTACACAACGGGCAGCTCCGCCAAGCTCTGGAATGGCCGCTTTGAGGCCCCCAGCGCGGGCGCTGTCGCCATGGAGTACGGTGTCACCCAGATGGTGGACGGCCAGCGCAGCGGCCAGGCCACCGGCCTGACCTATGCCGCCGCGGACGGCGAGACCGTCACCGCCCCGCAGGCCGGCAACGTTGTCTTTGCGGGCACGCTGACCCTGACCGGCGGCACGGTAGTCATCGACCACGGCTGCGGCGTAAAGAGCTACCTGTACGGGCTGGAGACTGTCGGCGTGGAGCGCGGGCAGAGTGTGTCCGCCGGCGACCCGCTGGGCACCGCCGGGACGGCCCACAACCTGATCTACGAGCTGCGCATCGGCAGCAAATCCACTGACCCGCAGACCGCGCTGGACGGAAACAGTGGTCTGCAATTCCGCGAGGCTGAATAAAATAGCTGCACACGGCACACCCGGCCTGCCGTGCCGCTGCCGTTTTGCCGGGCATCCATAAAGGTCCCTAAAAGAGTGAGTGTGAGTATGGAAGAAGATAAGAAATCCACTGCGGTACAGCCGGAGGAGGCCCCCAAGCCGAAGCCCCGGCGCCGCAAGGCAGCCAGCCCCCAGTCTGCCGCCGACACGCCCCCTGCGCCGACGGACAGCGCCGAGCCGCCCGCCGCAGACGGGCAGAGCACAAAAAAGCCTGCCGCATCCTCCAAGAAGCCGCGGGCCAAAAAAAACACAAAGACAACAAAAACCGCAAAGTCCAAGACGCCGAAGGCTGCTAAGACGACGAAAAAAGCCCCGGCTGACGAGACCCCGGAGCGCAAGGCCCCCGCACAGGAGAGCCCCGTTCCCGCCGCGCCGGAGCTTGCCGAGCCCAAATCTGAAAACAAGCCCGAACCGCCGGAGACCCCCGCCCGGGAGGACGCTGCCGCACCCACCGTGCCCGATGTCCCGAGTACCCCGGAGCTGCCCGAGCCTGCGGAAAGGGCCGAGCCTGCCGGGACGGAGCCCGAACCGACAGCGGACGCCCCTGCCGCCGACGATACGCCTGCGGCAGAAGCGCCCCCCGAGGCCGCCGCAGCAGACACAGCCGCCACCGACACGCCCGAGCAAACCGGGGACGTCCCCGCGGACGACGCTGCCGAGCCGTCCGGCCTTGTTTTCAGCGATGACCTTGCCAACGATAAAGCCCTTGCCGCTGAGGCCGCACGCATGGCGAACATCTCCCGCACGGCGCAGCTTTCGATTGCGCAGATCATGGCCGGGCTGGAGGAGAACCCCGCGCCGTCTGCCGGGCCTGCCCCGTCGCCCGAGGCACCGCAGCATGACAGCGCCGCCGACGACGAGGACGACGAGCCGCAGGATACGATCCCGCAGGCCCTCGGGCGCGGTGTGTTCGGCATGTTCAAGTGGTTGCTCCTCGTTGTGCTGTTCGTGCTCATCATCGCAGGCGGCGGCGTAGCATGGCTTTACCGCAGCGCCACGCCTGACATGCTGCCCGAAGTCAAGGTCACCTTTGACGGCCAGGAGCTTGCTCCCACGGCCTACAAGTGGCACGTGCCGGTGGTCGGCAGCTTTTTCAGGCGCACCTACGCCGAAACGCTCAATTCCTCTCCCGTTGTGCTCGAGGATGCCATATCCGACGCATCGCCGGATATTATCGTAACGCCGTCCGACTACAGCACCCAGCTGACCATCACCGACGCCGACAAGGAGACCGTGTACGAGGGCAGCGTCACCGGCTTCCGCAGCTATCTGTTTGCGGAGAACGGCACGTTTGACGCCAAACTCGTCGTCACCGCGTCTGACAGCGCCGCCGAGGACCGTTCCAGCGTCACCGGCACCGAGACATGGCAGTTCCGCTTCACCGTCGGCATCAAACCGTCCGTCACGCTCTGCACACCGACGGTGCAGCAGGGCAGCGTGGCCGCCGTACGTGTCGGCAGCACCATGAGCCGGACCGAACCGACGCTGACGGGCCCGCTGGAAAGCACAGGCTTCGTCAGGGCCGCCAACGGCTGGATCTGCTACCTGCCCATCCCGTGGAACGCAGAGACCGGAAACACCGAGCTGACCGTGACTGCCGACGGTTATACCGAAACGCTGACGCTGTCGGTCCGCGCGGCCTCCTACTCCTACAAGGATTACAGCGCCAAGTCCCAGCTGACGTCGCCCTACATCGGCGCGGACGATGCTCCCGATGCCGTCCGCAGGCTGCTGACGACTGACGGCGGCGAGATCCAGTGGGCCATGGGCGGCTTTGTGCAGCCGTTCCTGGACAGCTTTGACACGCCGCTGCTCTACGGCACGACCGAGTACGTGGGCCGTTCCTACAGCGAGCGCAGCACGAACTACGGCTACGGCGGGCGCACCTCGACAAATGTCGTCATCAAGCCGAAGAAGTCGAAGGATTCTATGATCGTGCCCGCCAGCGGCCATGTGCTGCTGGCCGAGGACCTTGGCGGCAGCTACGGCTACACCGTCGTCATCGACCACGGCGCGGGCCTCAGGAGCATCTTCTACGGCCTGACCGCACTGGACGTCGAGGCCGGGGACGATGTCAAGCAGGGCCAGCTGCTGGGCACCAGCGGCAGGACCGTTGTGGCCGAGCTGCGCATCGGCACCGTGCCCATCAACCCGCTCCTCGTCTGGCGCGGCCAGTGCGACGGGCTGAAATATTATTGAGTAAAAAGGCATCCATCTTTTAGGAAAAGGTGGGTGCCTTTTTTTGCGTGCCGGGGCTTCCCCCGATGGGGAAGGCAGAAGGCACAGGTACACGCGCCCCGGCATAGTATGGCGCAAATCAAACCGAGGTGAGCGCCTATGCCGAAAACATTTTGCGTGGTCGGGCACGATGCCCGCCAGCAGGCGGCGGCGCGCGTGCTGCGCCGTGCGGGTTACGGCGTGACCGCCGCCGACAATGCCGCCGCAGCCGATTACATTTTGCTGCCCATGTCCCAGGGCCGCGTCAGTGACGAGGTCGCCCGCGCACTGCAGGGTGCGGGGCAGGGGACGCTGATCTTAGCGGGCCGCCCCGGGATGCCGGTGCGGATGGCCGCGCGGGAGGCCGGGCTGCCGCTGATCGATTATTTTCTGCGGCCCGAGCTGGAATGCCTGAACGCCGTGCCCACCGCCGAGGGCTGTCTTGAGCTGCTGCTCCGCCTGCGGGAGCGCACGATCTGGGAGAGCGGCTTTCTCGTGCTGGGCTATGGCCGCGTCGGGCGCGCCGTGGCACGGCGGCTGGTGCTGCTGGGCGGGCGCGTCACCGTGGCCGCCCGCAGCCCCGAGCAGCGCGCCAATGCCCGCTGTGCCGGGTGCCGCGCCGCGCCCCTGACGGCCCTGCCCACACTGCTGCCCGGCTTTGACGCCGTCATCAACACGATCCCCGCGCCGGTGCTGCCCCGGGCCCTTCTGCAGCAGCTGCCGGGCGGGGCGCTCATCATTGACCTGGCCAGTCTGCCCGGCGGCACCGACTTTGCCGCCGCCGAGGAACTGGGTCTGCACGCCGCGCACGCCCTGGCCCTGCCGGGCCGCTGCGCGCCGCAGACAGCCGGGGCGCTGATTGCACAGACCGTGCTGGCGATCCTGGAAGAACGCGATCCCGACGAAAGGAGCACCGCCCCATGACCACCCAATCCAAACGCACCGTCGCCTTTGCGCTGTGCGGCAGCTTTTGCAGCTTTGCTGCGGTGCTGCCCCAGCTGCGTGTCCTGACTTCCCGCGGGTGGGACGTCCTGCCCGTTTTAAGTGCCAGCGCCGCCGGGCTGGATACCCGCTTCGGCACCGCGTCGGCCCTGCGGCAGACCTTATATGAAGTGACCGGCCACAGACCGCTGACGACCCTGCAGGCCGTTGAGCCGCTCGGCCCGCAGCGGCTTGCCGAGGCGCTCATCATCGCCCCGGCCACCGGCACCACGATGGCGCTGCTGGCCGCAGGCATCAGCTCGACTCCCGTGACGCTGGCCGCAAAAAGCCTTTTGCGCGGCGGACGGCCCGTGATTATCGCGCCGTCCACGAACGATGGGCTTTCGGGCAGTGCCCCGGCGCTGGGCCAGCTTTTGCAGCGGCGCAGCTACTATTTTGTGCCCTTCGGCCAGGACGACAGCTACAAAAAGCCGTGCAGCCTGAAAAGCGATTTCACGCTCCTGCCCGACACATTAGAGGCCGCACTGCGCGGCGTGCAGATCCAGCCGCTGCTGCTGTAATAAGCAGGAGGGAGCGCGGCATATAACGGGGTAGAGATACCCCTTGCCTTCCCCCTTGGGGGAAGGTGGCCCCGCAGGGCCGGATGAGGGGAGAGTATGCGGCGGCGGCCCGTCGACTGACAATGCCGCCCGGTAGGGGCCGGGTATGCCCGGCCCGCGCGTGTAAGGCAGCCGGCTGTCTGCCGGAAGGCTGCGGGTCGCCTATATGCGGCCCCTACCGCGCATCCTCCCGCTTTCTGGCAATATCATAGGGCAATACCGCATAATTCTAAGTGCCGATACGGCGAGCGAGGTGCGGCAACTGCTAGGCCAAAAGCGCAGATAATACTTTGTGTATTATCGAGCATTTTGGCAACGCAGATGCCGTGCCGCAGCCGCCGGAGCGGTGCTTAAGCCGTAAGGCGGGAATTATGCGGTGTTGCCATAGGTTTAGGAGGCCCCGCTCATGCAGACGATCACCATCCACGGCAGACGCACCCTGCACGGCAGCATCCGGCCTGCCGCCGCCAAAAACAGCACCCTGCCGCTGCTGGCGGCGACGCTGCTCTGCGACGGCCCCTGCCGCCTGCGGGACGTCCCGCGTCTGGCCGACGTGGACACCAGCCTGGCGCTGCTGGACGCTGTCGGAGCCCGGGTGCGGCGCTGCGGGGCGGACCTCTGCACCCGTCCCGCGGACCGTCTCTGCGGCGACATCCCGGAGCATCTGGCCGGGGCCATGCGCAGCTCGGTATTTTATCTTGCGCCGCTGCTCTGCCGTGTCGGCTATGTGCGCCTGCCGCTGCCCGGGGGCTGCCGCCTCGGCCCGCGGCCCGTGGACATCCACCTGGCCGGGCTGGCCGCCATGGGGGCCGAGGTCGAATTGGAGGGCATCGCCGTCACGCTGCGGCGCACGGGGCCGCTGCATGGGGTGGATTTTACACTGCGGCTGCCCAGCGTCGGGGCCACAATGACCCTGCTGATGGCCGCCTGCTGCGCCGCGGGGCAGACCGTGCTGCGCGGCGCAGCGCAGGAGCCGGAGATCGGCGACATGATCGCGTTTCTGTCTGCCTGCGGGGCGGATATTCAGGGCGCGGGCACGCCGGTGCTGACCGTGCAGGGCGGCAGACCGCTGGGCGGAGCCTTTCACCGCCCGCTGCCGGACCGCATCGCCGCCGCGACCTACGCCGCCGCACTGGCGTGCGCGGGCGGACAGATCGAAATTGCGGGCTGCGACCCGGCCAGCTATGACTCGTTTCTGCGCTTTCTGGCCGGGACCGGCGTGCAGGTCAGCCGGGCCGGAGACTGCGTGCGGCTGGCCCGTGACCCCGCCGTGCCGCTGCGGGGCGGGGCACACCTGCGGGCCGACGCCTGGCCCGCCTTTGCCACCGACACTGCGCCGCTGGCCGCCGCCGTGCTGCTGACGGCAGCGGGGGAGAGCGAAATATACGACAGCCTGTTTGCCAACCGCTTTGCCTGTGCCGCGGGTTTTGCCGCCATGGGCGCGGCCTGCACGGTCAGGGGGCGGCAGCTGACGCTCCCGGGCGGAGCCGTCCTGCACGGGACGGACGTCACCGCGCCCGACCTGCGCGGCGGTGCGGCGCTTCTGGCCGCGGCACTGGCCGCGGACGGTGAGACCCGCCTGCGCGACCCCGGGCACATCCCCCGCGGGTATGAAAATTTACCCGCCGCACTGCGCGGACTGGGGGCAGAGATTTCCTGAGACCTTCCGCAGACTGCCGCTCACGTTACACCACCGGGCCGGGCATGCCCGGCCCCTACGGGGAGACCGCCCGGCACATGGCCGATCACAGCAGCTCCGCTTCTCAATTTTTTCACATTCTTACACAAAGTATGTAGCTTTGCACTAAAAATACAGTCTCTGTCGCGGTCTGCGTTGTCCAAAAGGGCAGGGCAGGCCGTATTTTTTTATGAATTTCTCGCTAAGGTATTGAAATTGCGCGGAAAATTTGCTATTCTTATAAACAGTTATATGTAAAAAATCACGGATTAGTGTGCCCATGCGTGGGTGCACCCCAGGAATCCGGTTTCACAACATCACTTTTAGGGGGATACACTCATGGCATTCGTTCTCGACGAAGAAATGCAAAATGTAACCAATATCAAGGTTATCGGCGTAGGTGGCGGCGGCGGCAACGCCGTCAACCGCATGGTGGAGTCCGGTCTGTCCGGGGTCGAGTTCGTCGCGATGAACACCGACCAGCAGGCTCTGCTCAACTCCAAGGCCACCCAGAAGGTCCAGCTTGGTGCCAAGCTGACCAAGGGCCGCGGTGCCGGTGCTGACCCGGAGATTGGCCAGCGCGCCGCCGAGGAGAGCAAGGACGAGATCACCAACGCGCTGAAGGGTGCGCAGATGGTCTTTATCACCGCCGGCATGGGCGGCGGCACCGGCACGGGCGCTGCCCCTGTCGTGGCCGAGACGGCCCATGACCTGGGTATCCTGACCGTCGGCATCGTCACGAAGCCCTTCGCCTTTGAGGGCAAGCGCAAGATGGCGCAGGCCGAGCAGGGCATTGCCTCCCTGATGATGCACGTCGACTCCCTGATCGTCATTCCCAACGAGCGCCTGAAGCTCATCAGCCAGGAGAAGATCACCCTGATGAACGCCTTCGAGGCCGCTGACAACGTGCTGCGCCAGGGCGTTGAGAGCATCTCCAGCCTGATCAACATTCCTGCCTTCATCAACCTGGACTTCGCGGACGTCCGCTCCATCATGAAGGACGCCGGCTTTGCCCACATGGGCGTCGGCGTTGCCAAGGGTGCCGGCAAGGCCGAGAACGCCGCCAAGGCTGCCATCTCCAGCCCGCTGCTGGAGACCAGCATTGCCGGTGCACGCGGCGTCATCATCAACATCACCTCCAGCCCCGACATCGGCCTGGAGGATGTCGAGACCGCTGCCAGCATGATCACCCAGAGCGCGCATCCCGATGCCAACATCATCTGGGGTACTGCGTTCGACGAGCGCCTGAGCGACGAGATGAGCATTACCGTCGTTGCCACAGGCTTCGAGAGCACGCCCGAGGTCGACGAGCCCATTCAGGCCCATGTTGACGCCAAGCGTGCCGCACAGGCCTCTGCCCAGCCCGCCGCACAGCCTGCCGCTGCTCCGGTCCAGCCCGTGCAGCCTGTCCAGCCGCAGGTCAACCCCGTCATGCCCAACCCGATCTTCACCCAGTCCTTCAGCACCGGCATGGACACGCCTGTGGCCGCACAGCCCGCAGCCCCTGCCGAGGAAGAGGATGACGGCGATTACTTTGACGACCTGCTCAGCATCCTGAACAAGCGTTCTTAATGATTTTTTTGCGAGAGGATGTAAAAAGCCATGCCGTCTGAACCGATGAACATTCAGGAACAGGGTTTTCGTTCCAGCTTGTTCGGCTTTGATAAAAATGACGTGCTGGCTTACATGAACGCACTGGCCAACGAGGCCCAGCAGCACGAGCTGGAGTACAACCGCCAGCTGCAGCAGCTGCAGTCCAAGCTGGACGAGCTGCGCAGCGAGCGAGGCACCGCCGACAGCCGCATGGAGGCCCTGAAGGCCGAGCTGGCTGCCGCGACCCAGCGTGCAGACACGGCCGAGGCCAAGCGCCGCGAGGCGGACGAGCAGCTGGAGACCATCAAGAAAAAGACGGCCTCCTTCCAGTCCACCCAGCGGGAATCCCAGAAAAACGCCAACATCTGGCAGCTGAAATGCCACGATCTGCAGCAGCAGGTGGACGAGCTGCAAAAGCAGCTGACCGCCGCGCGCGCGCTGAACACTGCCGCCGCCCCGGCTGCCCCCACATCCGATCTGGTGCGGGAGGCCAAGCTCGAGGCCGGCAAGATCCTGGCCGATGCCCGCCTGTACGCCGAGAGCGCAGAGCGGGAGCTCAAGCAGCAGGCCGAGACCCAGAAGAACCGCATGGCGGAGAATGCCCGCAGCATTGCGTCGGGCGTCATGCTGGTGCGGGAGCGTCTGGCCCGCGTGGACGAGCGCCTGAGCGCCGCCACGCTGGACTTAGACGGCTTGACGCAGGCCATCTATCAGGCGCTTGACCAGACCGAGGCCGAGCTGAAGGATCTGGGCACCGATATGCGCAGCTTTGCGCAGGGCACACCGGAAACGGATATTCCCGCACCGGTGCCGCCGCGCCCCGCTGCCGCCGCCAAGCCTGCCGCCCCGTCTCCCGAAAAGCCCGCCGAGCGTCTGCGCGTCAAGGCCAAGGCACAGCCCGTGCACCACACGGCCCCTGCCGCCCCGGTCCACCGTCTGCGCAACACCCGCCGCCCGATCTCCCAGCTTTTGCAGGATCAGATCGACAAATTGGGCCGGGAGGAGCAATAAGTTTGTACATAGCCACTCGGTTTTGCGCCGGGTGGCTTTTGTTTAGAGCGGCTCCCCCTGGGGGGAAGGCTTGGTTTGTTCACAAACCCTTCTTAATTTGTTGAATTTTCCTTCACGACTTTAACACAAATGGCGGGTATACTATAAGTGTTCTCAGGAAGGGAGCAGGGACCCGGGCCTGAGAACAGAACCCCAAGTTTTTCATCCATACTCCTCTTTTCTTTTGATGCCGAAGCGGTGCAGGACTTTCCTGCACCGCTTCGGTGTTTTTTTAGGACAGATTTCTGCATTTGACAACGTGTTTTCCTGCACCGTACTCTTGCCGAATCGTGCAGAACCCTGTATAATATAAGCTGATATTGTATCGCCGCGGGGCAGACCCGGCGCACATATCCCGCAATTTCACTCCATCCGCAGGAGGCAAAATCCTATGAGAGTTGGTCTGGACATTGGTTCCACCACCATTAAATGTGTTGTGCTGAACGACGCCGGGCAGATCGTCTATTCGACCTACGAGCGCCATTTCAGCCATATTTTAGAGAAGGGCAGGGCGCTGCTTGAGAAGGTTGCCGCCGAATATCTGCCCGATGGCCGCGCCTACTTAGCCATCTCCGGCTCCGCCGGTATGGGCCTGGCTGACAGCTGCAAGGTCCCCTTCGTGCAGGAGGTCTTTGCCACCCGTGTGGCCGCCAACCGGCTGGCCCCCGGCACCGACTGCATCATCGAGCTGGGCGGCGAGGACGCCAAAATCCTTTTCCTGACAAACGGCACCGAGGTCCGCATGAACGGCAGCTGCGCCGGCGGCACGGGCGCGTTCATTGACCAGATGGCGACCCTGCTGAAGATGGGCGCCGACGAGATGGACAAGGCCGCGCAGGCCGCGACCCGCACCTACACCATCGCCAGCCGCTGCGGCGTTTTTGCCAAAAGCGACATCCAGCCCCTCATCAACCAGGGCGCACAGGCGGGCGACATCGCGGCGTCGATCTATCAGGCCGTTGTCAACCAGACCATTGCAGGTCTGGCACAGGGCCGCCCCATCAAGGGCAATATCCTGTATCTCGGCGGCCCGCTGACCTTCTCCGCGACACTGCGCCGGAGCTTTGACAAGACTCTGGGTGTCACCGGCACCCTGCCGGAGAACAGCCTGCTCTTCGTTGCGATGGGCGCGGCGTTCTATGCCGACGAGGAATCCGACCTGCGCGAGGTTGCCAAGCGTCTCGACGACTACAGCGCCACAGCGACCTACGTCAGCCTGCCGCCGCTGTTCGCAAACAAACAGGAGTACGAGGACTTCCACGCCCGCCACTTAAAGGCCACCGTTCCCTGCCTGCCCTTTGGCGCAGACTGCGGGCCGGTACATATCGGCATCGACTCCGGCTCCACCACCATCAAGCTCGTCGTCATCGACAACGACGCGAACATTCTGTTCGAGCGCTATCGTCCGAACCTCGGCAACCCGATCCCGCTCGTCAAGGAGACGCTGCTTGGTCTTTACAGGGATCACCCGGGCCTGCAGATTGCCAGCGTGACCACCACCGGCTACGGCGAGGAGCTCGTCAAAAATGCGTTCCACTGTGACCGCGGTCTTGTCGAGACTGTCGCGCACTTTACCGCCGCCAAGCACTTTTTGCCCGACGTGGATTTCATCATCGACATCGGCGGTCAGGACATGAAGTGCTTCAAAATTGAGGACGGTGCGATCAGCAACATCTTCCTGAACGAAGCCTGCTCCTCCGGCTGCGGCAGCTTTTTGCAGACATTCGCCCAGGCGCTGGGCTACGACGTCAAGGAGTTTGCCGCGCTGGGCCTGTTTGCCGACAAGCCCGTTGACCTTGGCAGCCGCTGCACCGTGTTCATGAACTCGTCTGTCAAGCAGGCGCAGAAGGACGGTGCCTCGATTGAAAATATCAGCGCCGGTCTGTCCATCTCCGTCGTCAAGAACGCGCTGTACAAGGTCATCCGCGCGTCCAGCCCCGAGGAGCTGGGCCGCAACATCGTGGTACAGGGCGGCACCTTCTACAATGAGGCTGTGCTCCGCGCCTTTGAGAAGGAGATGGGCGTCAACGTCATCCGTCCCGACATTGCGGGCCTGATGGGCGCTTACGGCGCGGCCCTGTACGGCAAGGCCAAGGCAGGCGCGCACGCCCGCAGCACCGTGCTGACCCAGCTGGAGCTGGAGCATTTCAGCCAGAAGGTCAACACCGTGCAGTGTCAGGGGTGCGGCAACCACTGCCAGCTGACCGTCAACGTTTTTGCCGATGGCAAGCGCTTTATCTCCGGCAACCGGTGCGACAAGCCCGTGACCGGCAAGGCCAACAACGAGGACCTGGACCTCTACGCCTACAAGCTCAAGCTGCTGGACGGCTACCGCAAGGCAGCAGCCCCCGCGAACAGCCGCGGCAAGATCGGCATCCCGCTCTGCCTGAATATGTACGAGCTTTTGCCGTTCTGGCACACGCTGTTCAGCCGCCTCGGCTTTGAGGTCGTCGTCAGCCCCTTCTCCAACCGCAAACTGTACCAGAGCGGTCAGGCGACGATCCCCAGCGACACGGCCTGCTTCCCGGCCAAGCTGAGCCACGGCCACATTCACTGGCTGTGTGAGCAAGGCGTGGACGCGATCTTCTACCCCTGCATGAGCTACAACTTGGACGAGCACCTGGGCGACAACCATTATAACTGCCCCGTCGTGGCCTACTATCCCGAGGTGCTCGAGGGCAACTGCCCCGAGCTGAAGGCGACGAAGTTCATCTACGATTACTTCAACCTCGAGCGCCGCAAGGATTTCTACAAGAAATTCCAGCAGACGCTGGACCATTATTTCCCGGGGCTGGACCGGAAGGCCGTGCACAAAGCCATTGACGCGGCCTACGACGAGTACGCCCGCCACATGCAGCAGCTGCGCGACAAGGGCACCGAGATCATTGCGCAGGCCCGCAGGGAAGGCCGCCGCATCATTGTGCTGGCGGGCCGCCCCTACCACGTTGACCCTGAGGTCAACCACGGTATTGACCAGCTCATCATCCGGCAGGGCGCTGCCGTCATCAGCGAGGACTCCGTCAGCTGGCACGAACAGAAGTTCCAGACCTCCGTCCTGAACCAGTGGACCTACCACAGCCGCCTGTACGCCGCCGCGAAATACTGCACCGAGAACCCCGACATGGACCTTGTGCAGCTCGTCTCCTTCGGCTGCGGCCTGGACGCCGTCACCACCGACGAGACCCGCGAGATCCTGCAGGCGGGCAGCAAGCTGTACACCCAGCTGAAGATCGACGAGATCACAAATCTGGGCGCGGTGAACATAAGACTGCGCAGTTTGTTTGCGGCGCTGGAAGAACGCAAAGAAGACCATAAGTAAGAGGCAATTCCATGGAATACATGACTCCCAACTTTACCAAGGACATGGTAAAGACCCATAAAATTCTGATCCCGAACATGGCCGTGACTCAGTTTCGGCTCATGCAGGCGGCACTGGCCAGCGAGGGCTACCAGACCGAGGTGCTGGGCAACTGCGGCAGCGAGGTTGCCCAGCTCGGCCTGAAATACGTCCACAACGACACCTGCTACCCGGCGCTGCTCGTCATCGGGCAGTTCCTCGACGCGCTGAACAGCGGTAAATACGACTTGGAGCACACCGCGCTGCTCATCACCCAGACCGGCGGCGGCTGCCGTGCGTCCAACTACATCAAGCTGCTGCGCAAGGCGCTCGTCAAGGCGGGCTACGGCAATATCCCCGTAGCATCGCTGAACTTCTCCGGTCTGGAAAAGGGCAGCGGTCTGCCGCTGACCGTGCCGCTGCTGCGCAAGGTCATTGCGTCGATCTTTTACGGCGATATGCTGGTCGCCCTGCGCAGCCAGACCCACGCCTACGAGAACCACAGGGGCGACGCCGACGCCATGACCGAGAAGTGGATCTCTACGATACAGGGCTGGATCCGCGACGACAAGAACTACTCCGCCCATGACATGAAGCGCCGGTTCTACGACATTGCCGCGGACTACGCGACCATTCCCATCACCCGCGTGCCGAAGGTCAAGGTCGGCGTCGTCGGCGAGATTTATGTCAAATACTCGCCGCTGGGCAACAATGATCTGGAAAAATTTCTGGAAAGCCAGGACTGCGAGGTCAACCTGCCCGGCCTGATGGGCTTTGTGGAGTACTGCGTGGCCAACTACAAGCTGGACATCGACCTGTACGGCGGCAACAAGCTGGTGGCGGGCGGCGCGGACGCGTTCTTGAGCTGGCTGGACGGCATCGGCTGCGCCAGCTATGACGCCATGCGCAAGTACGGCTTCTACGCGCCCGGCTCGTTCCGCGAGCTGATGAAAAAGCCCGAGGGCATCATCTCTCTGGGTGCCAAGATGGGCGAGGGCTGGCTGCTGACCGCCGAGATGATCGAACTGGTCGAGGGCGGCTACGGCAACATTGTCTGCGCCCAGCCGTTCGGCTGTCTGCCGAACCACATTGTGGGCAAGGGCATGATCAATAAGATCCGCGCCCTGCACCCGGACGCGAACATCACCCCCGTGGACTACGACCCCAGCGCGACCCGCGTCAACCAGGAAAACCGCATCAAACTGATGCTGGCCGTGGCCCGCGAGAAGCTGGACCAGCCCGGCGAGGTACAGCCTGTCACCGCGGAACAGCTGGCAGGCGGCGCACCGCAGGTGGAGACGGTGGTACGATAAATGTATAAAAAAGCCGCTGGCATAATTGTCAGCGGCCTTTTTATACAGACTTCAAGCCTTCCCCCTTGGGGGAAGGTGGCCCCGCAGGGCCGGATGAGGGGTAAGTTCACGGAAATAACCCGTTTACAGGCAATCTCCGCAAGGTTGCCCCTCATCAGTCAGCGGTCGGGGCCGCTGACAGCCTCCCTCACATCTCCTCCACCTGTTTCAGCTCTACCTCCCGCTTATCGATCACCAGCAGTCCTTCCCTCTGCATCTGGCTCAGCGCATTGCTCAAGGCGCTGCGGTCCACACCAAGGTGATCGGCCAGCTGCTGGCGGTCAAAGGGGAGCGTAAACCGCAGGCTACCGTTTTGCCGCGCCAGCACCGAAAAGTACGCTGTGATCCGCCCGCGGATCGTCTTGGGGGCGGTGTACAGGCTGCGCTGCGCCAGCCCCAGATTTTTACGCGCTGCAATGCGCAAAAGATTTTGCGTCAGCTTCCAGCGCCACGGCTCGCAGCCGCACTGCAAAAGCTGCCCGGTCTCCAAAAACAGTGCCTCGCCGTTTTCTGCGGCCACAACGCTGACCCGCAGCGGCTCGTCCGGCAGACAGGCGTAGGTCTCGGCAAACAGGTCACCCGGCCCGGCCTGGCCCAGCAGCGTCTTGCTGCCCCAGACGTCCAGGTGCTCCATGTGCACCCGCCCGGCCAGCACCACGCCCAGCGCCGGGGCTCTCTGCCCGGCCTCCAGCAGGATCTCCCCCTTGGCAAATGCCCTGCGGCGCATCCGCAGCGCGGTTACGGCTGCCTCGGCCTCGTCGGCGGTCAGGCCGCGGAACAGTGGTACATCCGGCAATTCCATAATTATGCACCTCACATGTTGTTGCTACAACAGAACTCTTGCTGCCATTGTAGTAAAATGACAGCACAAAGTCAAGGAGGCTGACCATGAAACGACAAATCATTCACATCGACCAGGAGAAATGCAACGGCTGCGGGGCCTGCGCCGCCGCCTGCCACGAGGGCGCAATCGCCATGATCGGCGGCAAGGCCACGCTGATGCGCGACGACTACTGCGACGGCATGGGCGACTGCCTGCCGCACTGCCCCACGGGAGCCATTACGTTTGAGCAGCGCGAGGCCGCGCCCTACAACGCGGCCGCCGTGCAGGCCGCCAGGCAGCACAAGGCCGCCCAAATGTCCGGCTGCCCCGGCAGTGCGCCCAAGGCGATGCACGTCTGCCCGGGCAGCATGGCCAAGGCCCTGCACCCCGCCGAGGCAGGGGAGAGCGCCCCGACGACGGCCCCCAGCCAGCTGCGCCAGTGGCCCGTGCAGATCAAGCTGGTGCCTGTGAACGCACCCTACTTTGACGGTGCGCGGCTGCTGATCGCTGCCGACTGCACGGCCTACGCCTACGCCGCGTTCCACGAGCGGTTCATCCGCGGGCACATCACGCTGGTGGGCTGCCCCAAGCTGGACGACGTCGATTACAGTGAGAAGCTGACCGCCATCATCCGCAGCAACGACATTCAAGAGGTCACCGTTGTGCGCATGGAGGTGCCCTGCTGCGGCGGGCTGGAAAATGCCGCCAAGCGCGCCTTGCAGGCGTCCGGCAAGTTCATTCCGTGGCAGGTCGTAACGATTTCCACCGACGGGCGGATTCTGGACTGATTTTTTTGCAAAAAGGGCTTGCATTCTGCAAAGCAGTATGCTATAATAACATACGTCGCTGAAACGCAGCGACGTATATGCGCGGTTAGCTCAGCTGGTAGAGCATCTGCTTGACGTGCAGGAGGTCACAGGTTCGAGTCCTGTACCGCGCACCAGAGAAAGCCCCTTGCCGATACGTTCGGCAAGGGGCTTTTCTTTTGTTTCCGCGGATGCAAGCATCCGCTTCTGCATGTAGGGGTCGATG
>SKEO01001247.1_pt1 | contig 21004 bp, 8 predicted proteins | sample 4826801 | NCBI WGS metagenome assembly SKEO01 (sample SAMN11008807, study PRJNA524170) | human gut metagenome | biome: Human fecal sample; material: Feces; isolation source: fecal sample from pouch patient p3 | host: Homo sapiens | place: Israel: Tel-Aviv | collected 2016-02-25 | reverse complement strand
GGGCACGCCATGACCTCGACGAAGTCATAGCTCGCACGGCCGTCGCGAATCGCATCGAGCAGGCGGGCAGCGTTGCCCAGCCCGTGCGCCACGGCGACGCGCACCTTGGTGCCATCGATATCGGCCACGGCCTCCTTCCAGCCATTCAGGCCACGCACGTCGGTAAAGAAATCCGCATCGGGGTTCTTGCCCGTCACCAGGTAATAGGCCGAGCGCACGGCAGCCTCCATCACGCCTCCCGTGGCGCCAAAGATCACGCCCGCGCCCGTGCCGAAGCCCAGCGGCGTATCGAGCGGCTCCTCGGTAAGCGTGTCGACGCTCACGTGGCTCGCGCGAATCATGCGTACCATCTCGCGCACCGTCAGCGCAACGTCCACATCGGGCACGCCGCCCTCGCCCACCATGCTCGGCAGCGCACACTCGGCCTTCTTGGCCGTGCACGGCATCACGGACACCACGAACAGGCGCTCGGGCTCCACGCCCAGCACCTTGGCGTAGTATGTCTTGGCGATGGCGCCGAACATCTGCTGCGGCGACTTGGACGTGGACAGGCTGTCGACAAACTCCGGATAGCGCGCCTTCACAAAGCGCACCCAGCCCGGGCAGCAGCTCGTAAACATGGGCCAGCCGCGGCTGTCGCCCTCGCCCTTGGCGGCGGCGCCTAGGCGCTCGAGCAGCTCGGAGCCCTCCTCCATAATGGTGAGGTCGGCCGAGAAATCGGTGTCGAACACGTACTCAAAGCCAACGCGGCGCAGTGCGCAGGCCAGACGCTCGACGGTGGCCTCCTCGCGCTGGATGCCGAGTTCCTCGCCCCAGGCGCTGCGCACGGCAGGCGCGATCTGCACCAGCACGATCTTGTCGGGATCGGCGAGAGCATCGAACACGGTCTCGGTGTCGTCGCGCTCGCGCAGCGCGCCCGTTGGGCAATGCGTGATGCACTGGCCGCATGCGACACAATCGGTCTTGCCGATCGGTGCGCGCCCGCGGGTACCCACGGCGGTATGCGTGGCGCGGTTGGTCAGGTCCCAAATCCCTAGGCCCTGCACGCTCTCGCACACCTTGATGCAGCGCATGCATTTAATGCACTTGTCGTTTTCGCGGATGATGGGAAAATCGAAATCCCAGCCCTCGCCCGTCAAGTGCTTTTGATACGGCAGGTAGAAAATGCCCAGATCGTTGGCGATGGTCTGCAGGTTGCAGTTGCCGCTGCGCACACAGCTCGTGCACTGCGAATCGTGCTGGGACAGCAGCAGCTGCACGTTGGTGCGACGGGCCTCGCGGGCCTTGGGGCTGTTGGTGTGCACCACCATGCCGTCGAGCACGTAGTTGTTGCAGGCTGCAACCAGCTGGTCGCAGCCCTCAACCTCGACCACGCACACGCGGCAGCCGCCGATCTCGTTCAGGTCGCGCAGATAGCACAGGGTGGGAATCTGAATGCCGACGGACTTGGCTGCGTCCAGGATCGTGGTGTGCTCGGGTACCACGACCTCGCAATTATCGATAGTGAGCTTGACCATATTGTGCGCTCCGTTTTCGGTGTTGTCGCTGGCGGTGGTTTTGTTGGGCTCTACCATTCCAGGTTCCTCCCTCCGCGGAACGCGCCAAAGCCAAAGTGGTCGCAGCGCAGGCAGCGGCTCGCCTCCTGGCGCGCCTCCTGCTCGGTGAGACCCTGCTCGACCAGATTCCAATCGTGAATACGCTCGCCGGCCTCGCGCTCGCCCAGCTCGCAGCGGCCGCACTCATGCTTGCCCTTAAACTGAACGGTCGGCAGCTCCACGTCGAGCTTAATCTTGTGGTCGAAGCCCAGGTAGCGGTCGATGTTTGCCGAAGCCACGCGGCCGGCATTGATGGCGCGGATGACGGTGGCGGGGCCGGTCTGACAGTCGCCGCCGCTAAAGAGGCCATCAAAGTTGGGCACGGCGCCGTCCGAATCGGTGACGATGCAGCCCCACTTGCAGGCGATGCCCATGTCCTCAAACGGCTTGGAGTCGATGTCCTGGCCAATGGCAACAAACACGCACTCGCAGGGGATGACGCGCTCGGGCGTCGCGGCGGCACGCGGGGCCGGACGACCGCGACGGGGCTCGCCGATAATCTGCGGTTGCACGCGCAGGCCGCTCACGCGACCATCTTCGCCCGTCTCGATGGCGAGCGGGGCTGTGAGCTCCAGAACCTCGCAGCCCTCGGCCTGGGCACCGGAGATCTCGGCGTCCTGGGCCGTCATATCGCAGATGCGACGGCGGTAGACGATGCTCACCTTTTCGGCGCCGCAGCGCACGGCAGAGCGTGCCACGTCCATGGCCACATTGCCGCCGCCGATGACGCACACGCGCTGGCCGCTCAAATCGGGCAGCTCGTCGTCGCCGATGGCACGCAGCATCTTGACGGCCGACTCCACGCCGGGCGCATCTTCGCCCGGAAGGCCGAGCTTCTTATCGCTGTGAGCGCCAATGGCCAGGTAGACGGCATCGAACTCGTCGCGCAGGCGGGTAAGCTCCTCGCCGTTGACGGAGTGATCGAGCTCAACGTCGATGCCGGCGCTCAAGATCCAATCGATCTCGGCCTGCAGGCGCTCGCGCGGCAGACGATAGCTGGGGATGCCGTAGCGCAGCATGCCGCCCAAGTGGTGGCGCTGCTCAAAAATGGTCACCTTGTGGCCCATCACGGCCAGGTAGTAGGCACAGGAAAGGCCGGCCGGGCCGCCGCCGATCACGGAGACGCGCTTACCGGTGTTGTCCACTACATGCGGCTTGTGGTCGTTGAGGTCACTGTGCTCAACGGCAAAACGCTTGAGGGCGAGGATGTTCATGGGGTCGTCGACCATGCCACGGCGGCAATGCATCTCGCAGGGATGCTCGCACACCAGGCCGCAAACGAGCGGCAGCGGGTTATTCTTGCGGATGACCTTGACGGCATCGGCATAGCGGCCGGCCTCGACGAGCGAAATGTAACCGGGAATGTCGACGTGCGCCGGACAGCCCGAGACACACGGGACGCGGGCCTCACGATCAAAGCCGCAGGAGTGCTCGTGAATGTGATGCTCAAAATCGTCGCGGAAGCCGCGAATGGCCGTGAGCGCCATGGCGCCGGCCTCGTAGCCGATGGCGCAATCGCTCGAAAGGTAGATGGTGCGGGCCGTGCGCTCAATCAGGTTGAGTGTGGACTCATCGGCGCGCCCTTCGAGCACATCGGCGAGCAGGTCGCTCAGCGCGCTTAGGCCCACGCGGCAGGGCGTGCACTTGCCGCAGCTCTGGGTGGAGCACAGGTTGACGAGCGCTGCCGTAAACTCCACGGGACACGGGGCGAGCGAGCTCACCGCCAGACGACGTCCGAGCGCATCGTGCAGGTCGTCCATGACGGCCTGAGCGTGGCTGCGTTCCATTACATGCAGTCGAGCCATAAGATCCCCTCTCACATGGCAGCCCGGAGGCGAGGCCGGGCGAAGTTGCTACACGCACAACACTGACCTAAAAAGTTGTTAGGTCTTCACGCAGTTCGGCAGGCGGCATGAAATGTCACCCTCAGCGGTGAAATAGAACATTACCGCAGATAAATGCCATATTTGGTAAAACGCGTTACCAAGCGACAATGCCCCGCCCACGAAATCACGTGGACGGGGCATTGCTCTAGGTATGCGGTCAGCGACCCTGTTGCTTTTACTTAAGCTCGGGCCAGTAACCCTTGTTAGCCTCGATCATGTCGTCGAGAACCTCCTTGGCGACCTTCATCGAAGGCACGGTCTTGTTCAGCGTAAAGGCCTTGAGCGCCTTCTCGTACGAACCCTCGATCGTAGCCTCGACCACGAGCTTCTCGGAGTTCAGCTGCTGCATCATGAGGCCCTGCTGGAACAGAGGAATGTTGTCACGGCTGATGACCTCGGGGCCGTTCTTGCCAATGTAGGCAGGCAGCTCGACCATAGCGTCGTAGGGCATGTTGGGGATAGCGCCCTTGTTCTCGCAAATGACCAGGAAGCGCTGCTTGGTGTCGTTCTTCAGAGCGATGGCCAGATCGGCAATCCAGTCGCCGTGGCTGCCCGCATAGAACGTGCTCTCGTCGATCTCGCCCGTCTTCTCGTAGTGGTCGATGCCGTCGAAGAGGTTCTTCTCGCGCGTCTCCTCAACCTCGTTAGCACGGGTGCGCTCGGGGTTGGAATGCTCGACGAACTCCTTCTGCTGCAGGTAGTAGTTCAGATACGTGTTGGGCAGGTACTCCGGGAAGCACTCCATGATCTCGTACTCGCCCTTCCAGACGTAGTACCAGCTGCCCTTGGTGTGGCGGTTCTGCTCGGGATGCTCGTCGGTGGCCTCCTCGGGCTTCTTTGCCATGAGCGAGCCCATGCCCTTGAGGTAGGAGTCGGGCAGCAGAATCTCGTGCTCCTTGATGTACTCGCGCAGCTGCGGGAGCACCTCCTCGCCCTTGTGGCGGATCGAGGTGAACCAACCAAAGTGGTTGAGGCCAAAGTAATCGTACTCGACATCCTTCTTGTCGATATCGAGCGCGGCGCAAACCACGTCGATGATCGCGATCGGCATGTCGCAGATGTTGATGATGCGAGCGTTGGGACGCAGCACACGGCAGCCCTCGGAGACGATGGCGGCGGGGTTGGAGTAGTTGAGAATCCAGTAGTCCTTCTTGGCGTACTTCTCAACGTCATCGATCAGCTCGACCATGGGGAAGATGGTGCGCATGCCATAGGCAAGGCCACCACAACCGCAGGTCTCCTGACCCACGCAGCCGTGACGCAGCGGAATCTTCTCGTCCTGCTCGCGCATGGCGTAGCCGCCCACGCGCATCTGGGCAAACACGAAGCTCGCGTCGGTAAAAGCCGTCTCTTTGTCGGTGGTCACCGTGAGCTTGATGTCCAGGCCGAGGTCCTCGTGCAAAATCCAGTCCACGAGCACGCCGATCTTGCGCTGGCGCTCCTCGTTGATGTCGTACAGGCGAATCTCGTCAACGTCGAGCTCGTCCTTGCGCAGAGCGATGGACTTGACGATGCCGGGGGTAAAGGTGGATCCGCCACCACACAGAGTAATGATCATTGTTTACTGCTCCTTCTCAATTGCGTTTTCGACCTTGTCGCGCATCTCGGCGACCTTCATGCCAAAGATGATCTGGATATTGTTGCCGTTGCGGTTGATGCCGCTGTTGGGCACGTGGTTGATGAGGTTCTCATCGATGAGGTCCGGGTTCTTAACGTTCACGCGAAGACGCGTAAAGCAGTTCTCGAGCTCCTCGATGTTGTCCTTGCCGCCAAGACCTGCGACCAGGTCGGCAATACCTGCATCGACGCCCTCTGCGGGAGCTGCGGCAACAGCGCCCTGCTTCACCGCGACAGACGCGGCGGCCTCGCCCTCGGCAACGGACTCGGCGAGCTCGGACTCCTCCTCGCGACCAGGCGTGTGGAGGTTGAGCTTCTTAATAAGGAAGGTGAAGAGGAAGAGGTACAGAGCGGCGTTGACGACTCCGAGCACGAGCATCATCGGCCAGTTGGTCTTGTCGACACCAAGAACCAGGTTGGAAACCACGATGTTGATGATGCCGCCTGCAGTCGAAGCGGGCACGGAGAGGACCTTGAGCAGGACCAGGAAGATACCGGAAAGAACCGAGTGAACGACAAAGAGCACGGGAGCGGCGAAGACAAAGAGGAAGTCCATGGGCTCGGTGACACAGGAGAGCACGGCGGTGATGATCAGCGGGATGATAACGGCCTTGGTCTTATCCTTGTTCCCCTTGTAAGCGGTGAAGATAAAGGCGAGACCGATACCGATGTAGGGCCACAGGTTGTTGAAGGTGTAGCTGTTGAAGTAGGTGCTATCGGAGAAGGGCTGGCCCGTCATTGCCATCTCGGCAACACGGATGGGATAGGCGCCGGCGATAACCTGATCGCCCAGCGTCAGGGTGCCACCCACATCGGAGAACTGGAACGGGGTGTAGATGAGGTGGTGCAGACCGGTGGGAACGAGCAGCTTGTTGAGCATGCCGTAGATAAACAGACCGATGTTGCCCGACTCCTTAATGATGCCGGCGACGGAGGAGATGGCACCCTGAACCGGAGGCCAAACGATGCAGAAGCCAGCGCCCATGATCCAGGAAATGATGATCATGATCAGGAACGGGAAGCGAACGCCCGAGAACATCGAAAGGGCAATGGGGAACTGCTTGTTCGAGTACTTGTTGAACACGGCACCGGTGATGCAGCCCAGGATGATGCCGCCAAACACGCCGGTATCGAGCACCTGAATGCCCATAACGGTGGCCTGGCCGGTTCCGGTAAGACCGAGCATGCCGCTCGCATCGGCAAGAGAGCCGGTGGCGTTGAGCACGATGTTGTTAGCCTGCAGGAACAGGAAGAACGACATCAGGGCGATCAGCGAAGCATGGCCCTTGTTCTTCTTTGCCATGGCGCCGGCGATGCCAACGCAGAACAGAATCGAGAGGTTGTTGATGATAAACATCAGCGACTGATAGACAACGGCGCCCACAAGCTGGAACGGACCGGAGCCCAGTACTGGGACCAAAGCGCAGATGGTCTTGTTGGTCAGAATGATGCCCACGATGAGCAGGATGCCGGCAACCGAGAGATACATCATCGGCTGAACGATCGACTTCGCGAACACCTCCAACGGCGCTTTGAAATTGAACTTCTTTTTTGCGGTCATAGCGGTACTCCCCTTCCTTTTCCGCAAATTAAGACAGATGTGCCCTGGACAAGACCGTGAGCCTTGCCTTATATCAATCGATGTGTGGGCACGTTATGCCTAGAGACCAGGTTCTCCAAGCAGGTTAACAATGTGATATGCGAGATAACTCTTCTCGGCATCGGTAACGACAACGTTATAGGTAGACGACAAGTGGGCGGCTATGGCGTCCGCGCACGAGAATGCACGCGGATACGCCGTTTCATCGATTCGGAACAGCGCGTCTCCGTTGATTTGCCCGGCCGTAGGATCGAGCGCTCGCTGTGCGAAAAATTGCAGGTGACGAACGAAACGTTCGTAAGGCAGCGAGGTGTCGTCGAGGGTCGTGGCATAGCGCTCGGAAACAATCGCAAGCACGTCGCGAACAAGCTGGACCGAAACAATCAGGCGGTCAGAGCGCTGCGGCATGGTGGCGTTGACGATATGCAAGGTAATGAAGCCCTGCTCCTCCTCGCTCATCTGGATGCCCATATACTCCTTGATAATCTGCAGCGCGCGGCCCGCAAGCGCATACTCCTTGCGATAGAACTGCTGGATCTCGAGCAGCAACGGATTCTCACAGGGGACACCCTTGCGCTCGCGCTCCAAAGCAAGGCTGATATGGTCTGCGAGAGCAATGAGGATCTTATCGTTGATGTCGACATTGAGCTCTCGACGAAGCATCTGAACGATGTCCTCGGAAATCACGAGGTTGACGGTGGGGATGGACTCTAAAAGATGTGCCAAGCGGTCGATCGTACGCGAATCCTGAGAAGTTCCCTCCTGCAACGCGTAGGTCTTTTCGACTGACGCCTCGTCGATGGCATCGCCGGCATGACGGCCAAAGCAGAGGCCTCGACCGATGACGATGAGCTCGGAGCCATCGTCCGAAGTGACCATTGCGACGTTGTTGTTAAAAACTCGCTTGATAACCACGGTACCCACCACAAGAATTTACTCGGAAAGCCAGACGACAGGCTCTTTAACAGCAACAGGGCCGGAAGCATGCTCACGAAGAGTCGAATTCTCCGAGCGCTCACACACGATAACGAAGACCGTGGGATCGAAGCCGGCGGCGCGGACCGCGTCGAAATCGACCTCGACGAGGGGCTGGCCCGCGTCGACATGGTCACCCTGGGCAACAAGCGCATGGAAGCCCTTGCCCTCAAGTTTAACAGTGTCGATTCCGATATGCAGCATCACCTGAGCAGAGCTGTCGTCAGACATGATGCCCAGCGCGTGCTCAGTCGGAAACAGCGCCGCGACGGTGCCGGAGACGGGAGCGCACACCGTTCCCTCTTGGGGAACCACGGCAACGCCATCGCCCACGGCACGGCTGCTAAAAGCGGGGTCATTGGTATTTTCTAGATGAACAAGCTCGCCGGAAACGGGAGCGAGGATTTCGAACTCGGAAGCTGCAGTCGCCTGCTTATCCGAGCCCCCCATAAGGCGAGAAAAGAAACCCATGGTGGCATGTCCCTTCATAAATATAGCCCAACCAAAATCAATCGAATGCGCCCATTGAGACGCTCGCGATCAAAGACTTTGGTTAGGCCCACGTCCGAGGGACTCGGTAACCTTCCGCATTTCTTTTTACGGGGGTTATTGTAGGCAACAGCAAAGCCAGAATAATCATTATGACCGGTGAACGGTATTTTTTCTTCGATAAACGGTATTTAGGCGGTACTTAGGGACGTTCCTTTCCCGCCGGCACTCGGGGACACTCCTCACTCTGGTGCATTGGGGACAGGTTTGTTTGCACCAGGTTGGTGCAGATTAACCTGGCCCCATTGCACCAATTTCGTATGCGCTAGACAAAGAGCTCGCATTCCTTCCGCACGACGCAAACCTTGCTCAGCATCTGGGAAACAGCGGATAGCTTGTTGGGATCAAGCTTACGAGCGCCTCGCGGACATACGGCGATGCAGCGCATGCAGGAGATGCACGCCTCGCCAGCTGCTCGCTTGGGGTCGCCCTTGTCGATAGCACAAACGGGGCACGCCGCGGCGCATGCACCGCAGGAGACGCAATCCCCTATTGCCTCGGGTGTCATGCGATGACCTCCAGCTTGTTTATAAGGACGATTGCCGGGAATAGAGGGCTCGGATGCATCCTCAGCCAACAGCTTTTGCTGAATTTGCTGCGCAAACTCTGCGAGATGCGCCGCATCCTGCGCATCCGGTCGCCCAGCAGCAAACTGACGAGCAACGGAATGCTCAGCAATAGCAGAAACCGCTGCAACCACCCTAAATCCGGCGTGCTTCGCAACGTCCTCCAGCTCTACGAGCGTGTCCTCAAACGCGCGGTTGCCGTATACACAAACCAAAACAGCCCGAGCCCCGTTGCCGCGCACCATGCCCAACCGGTCAGCCACCACAGCCGGGATTCTACCGGCATACGCCGGCACAGAGATTACGGCCACGTCGTCCTCAGTCATCGAGACAGCGCTGAAATCTAGCCCGCTATCGGTCAGATCGACGGTAACGGTATTCTTGTCCAGTGCCCCGGCCACAAGGCCAGACACCTTCTGCGTTCCACCCGTCGGACTAAACACAATTTCGAATACGCTCATCGAGACACCCTCCCCCTACGTCTGGCAACGCGTCAAGCCGTTTTCACATCCAGCCAGAGTATACGGCACGTGGGATCCCCATTTTGGTGCATCAAGCACCCCAATGCACCAACCCTACGCTGTCTGCCTCTTCGTTTTGTATAAATTACGGTACAGATTGTATATATTTACGGGATACCGCCGTGTTCTCCCGAGGTACCCCATCCCGGCACGTGCAAAAAACGGAGTATTCTGCAACGTGACCGCGCCAGCAATACCCCGAGCGGGCAAACCTTTAGGGCGCTGCGTCATTTTGGGTTCCGACATGGCGAGAATGACGCGCCCCTGCTCCGGAAAACGGCGAAATCTGACTCAGAACGCTCGCTAGGGATATCCGAAGGCCACCGTTGGCGACGTCGAATCATATGCAGACAACTCGAACTGCAGAATACTCCAAAAAATGCACGGCGCACCCCATGGGACCCATTGCCGCATGGCAGGAAACAGGCCCACGGCATCCTCTAGATGCATTCCCGAGGAAATCACATTTGAACTAGCGATCGGATACGGCAAACAAAAAGGGCCCCGAGCGTAGTTGCTCGGGGCCCTTGGTTCACCTCGCTCTAGCGGGCGATGCGTGTGTTATTTGCGCTTGCCGCCGCCGTCACCGGGACGACGGGAGCTGCCGCCACGCTTGCCACCACGACTATTGCCATAGCTGCCACGGTTATCGCGACCGCCGGCACGGCCGCCACGGGAGCCGGCCTGGTTGCCGCCACGCCCGCCACGATAGCCGCCACGACGCTCCTCGCGGGTATCGTCGTAGTTGCGCCAGTCATCGCGACGATCGCGGCTGGCACGCGGGTCACGACGATCGCGCGACTCGTTAGAACGACCAGCGCCGCCGCGGCCGCCATTGCCGCGAGCACCCTCGCGACGCTCGCCGCCGCGGCTACCGCGCTCTTCAAAGCGCTTGCCGCCACGGGACTCGCCGCCGCGGGTGCTACGCTCACCACGGCCCTCGCCGCCGCGGCGCTCGTCACGGCCACCGCGCTTGCCACCGCGCGAACCGCGGCCCTCGTCCTCGCGCTCGACACGACGACGGCCGCCACGGTCCTCGTCCTCACGACGACGGCGGTGTGCCTCGCCCTGGAACTGCTTGGCACGACGCTCGGCACGGTTGCCGCGCGCAGGCTGCTCAGCGGCACCAGCACCAGCGCGCTCCTCGGCAGCCACCTCGCGAGCCACGCTCTCCACGGCCTCGTCCACGCGAGCCTGAACGCCCTCGCGCACGCGGGTCTTGCCGCCGCGCTTAGGACGGCTCGGGCGCTCGCCGTCGCCGCGACGCTCGTCGCGACCGCGGTTGGAACGACCGGCCACATCGCCGTAGTCATCGCCGTTGCGCTTGCCGTCGCGACGTGCCTGCTCAAGCTTCTTCTTGCTCTTGGACTTGCCGCGCTTGGTCTTCTTCTTCACCTTAAAGGCGGCAGGATCGCGCTCGGGGTCAACGGCGGGCGGGTTGGGGCCCACGTGCAGGTCGCCGGCTTCGTAAATATCGGCCGTCTTGTCCATGAGCTTCTCGATCTCGTAGAACTCGTCCACGTCCTGCTCAGTCACAAACGTGATGGCCCAGCCCAGCTCGCCGGCGCGGCCCGTACGGCCAATGCGGTGGATATAGTCGGTCGGCTCGGCCGGCACGTCAAAGTTCACGACGTAGCGCACGTCGCTAATGTCGATGCCGCGGGCGAGCACGTCGGTTGCCACCAGCACGTCGACGGTGCCGTCGCGGAAGGCAGAAAGCGCGCGCTCGCGCTGGGCCTGGCTGCGGTTGCCGTGAATCGCAGCGGCCTTGATGCCCTTGCGCTCCAGACGACGGCAGCAGCTGTCGGCGCGGTGCTTGGTGCGCATAAAGACGATAGTGCGCTCCGGGCCCTCCTTTTTGAGGAACTCGGGCAGCAGGTTGTTCTTGGCCTCGATGGACACCGGGAACACAAACTGGTCGACGGTGTCGGCGGTCGACGTGGCCGGCGCGATCTCCACGCGGGCCGGGTCGCTCACCAGGTCGGTGATCTCGCCCACGGCCTCCTCGTCGAGGGTCGCCGAGAACAGCAGCGTCTGGCGCTCGGCCGGCGTCTCGCGCACAATGCGGCGGACGGCGGGCAAAAAGCCCATGTCGAGCATGCGGTCGGCCTCGTCGAGCACCAGGACCTTAACCTCGTCCAGGTGGCAGGCGCCCTGCTCGATCAGGTCGACCAGACGACCCGGCGTGGCAACTAGGATATCGCAACCGTACTTGAGTGCCGCGGTCTGCGGCTTGTAGCTCACGCCGCCCACGACGGTCACGGCAACGTGGCCCGTGACGTCGGCGATCTTGCTCGCGACCTCGTCGATCTGCTGGGCAAGCTCGCGCGTGGGGGTGATGACGAGCATCACGGGGCCACGGCCGTTGCCCTCGGGCTTCTTGGCACCGCGACGGCGGTTGCGGCCGCCGCGCTCGCGCACGGGCTTGGGAGGAGCGATGTGCTCCAGGTTGTTCATGGTCGGCAGCAAGAAGGCGGCCGTCTTGCCGGTGCCGGTCTGGGCGGCGGCAAGCAGGTCGCGACCCTCGAGCACCACGGGGATGGAGCCGGCCTGAACGGGCGTGGGCGCCGTGTAGCCCAGGTTCTCGATAGCACGGAGCATCTCGTCCGAAAGCCCCAGCTCGTCAAAGGCGGGCAGGCTCTCGGTAGCGGACTCGACGGCCTGGGCGGCATTGGCCTCGTCGGCGGCATCAAAGGCAGCCTGGGTCATGGCCTCACGGGTCTCGTCCAGAATCTCGGCGTCTGTGACGTCGGATACAGAATTACGCATATGTTGTTGTTCCTTATCTGCACGCGCAATGGGCACGGCATGCGGCCGCGCGGGCGTGCTTGGTAGTGCGCTAATACATACAAAAACAGGTGCGCACAGAGAGGACGTTGCTCAGCACGCTGGCGATCGCTTTGGCAGCCCTATCACGCGCCGTCCAGACGCAGCAGCTCTAAGCGATGGAGCAGATTCGCCGCCGGTTAGTATACCCGTGCTTCGCATGCCCCCACGTAAACCACAGATGACGAGGCGAACGAGGTGGGCCCGGCTGATTGTCTCAATCTGTAACGGCTGCGAAGCAAAACCGGCCCTAAATGTTACAGAACAAGACAGAGGGGGATTTCCGTCCAGTCCAAACCAAATCTCTCGGTCTTCCTGCAATTTCGAACATGTGGCCTATAATGTTGCTTTGGTTACGCTACATATTGCGCAGCCATTTAATACGTCGCCCACCGGGGGCCATTAATTCCTATCGCCTTATTGGCCAGGAAGCAATCAAAGGAGGTATCCGTGGCAGCAGAGACGCCTTGCTCGGTCCTCTATAACGATATTCGCTCGTTCGGCGGTCTTAAACATCTCGAGATCGCCCGAATGCTTATCAACGGAAACTCTTATCTCGGCAGTACCCTGCTCGAGAAATGCTCTTCCAACCGCTCGTATCTCACCCGTTACATCGTCCATCGCAAGCCTGACCAGTGCGCGCCCGCCATCTACAGCGACTTTACCGTCACCACGCTCAACCTTTCCGCGGCAATCTGCAGCAAGCTCGGCGGCGGCGAGTCCGCCTATCAGGCAATCGCCGAGCACTATCGCGGTCCGGCCGCCAACGAAATGATGTCGGCTCTCGCCAGCTACAAGCTGGACAGCCGCCTATATGCAAATGCCCTCAATCGCATCGACAACTTTGACGGCAATGCCGTGCGCGAAAAAAGCACGCTCTTCTTGATGCTCTTTGTGGCAACGGGGGCGCTCGCCGATCCCGTTCAGGGCGTGGCCACCGTCGAGCGCTTTTGCGACAGCAAGACGGGCGGGCACTTTGGCACCACCGAAACTACCGTCGGACGTGGCTTTATGAGCAGCCTGGAGCAGCCGCACACCGTCGCTCCCAACCTCGGTCTGCTCAGAACCCATGCCGACAACTGCGCCGACATGCAAATCCATCCCCTCACACGCGATCCGCGCGGCACCGTGATTGGTTCTTTGCCCAAAACCTCGCCCAGCATCACCGATGTAGGCGCCGACGCCTCGCGCGAGCATCTTCGTATTTGGCTCGAGGGTGAGCACTGGTACGCCCAGGGCCTTGGATCGACCAACGGCACAGTGCTCGAATCGGGCGCGGGCGACGGCGATATTGTGATTGAGCCGCCGCGCGACCAACGCGAACCCGGCAAAGTCTATCCCCCCGTGGAAATCGCCAACAGCGACAGGCTCCATCTGGGTCTCTACACGACATTCCTTGTCATTGTGGACTAGCACGGACAGCGATCGGAAGACGGTCGCCGTCCGTCTTTCGTCTTCTACCTTCTGCGTCGTAAACGACAATACTCAGCGGTACACGTGAGCAGTGCGGCTATCATGGTACTTTACCGATATCCGCACTGCTCACGTATACGCGCGGCAACCCATGCCAGACAAAGGAACGCCATGGATACTACCGATAGCGCCTATGGCGACAAACTCATCCGTCTCGATACGTTCGATACCGCCGTGGCGGTCGACCCCAGCGCCGAGGACGACGCCAAGCGCCGGTTTATGACGCTTATTCTTCAGACGGCATACCGCAACAGCGGCAATATCGGGCACGTGCTGCGCGCGACCAACACGAGCGGCGAGGTCTTTGCCGTCAAGCTGCTCAAGGACAACGCCATCCTTTCCGGCCAAGCCCCCGACCGCTCCGCCGAGCAATCGGCCGCGCACCTGGCCAACACCGCCGCGCTGTTCGAGGAGTACCGTCATCTGTGTACCGTCTCGCACCTGCGCGGATTTCCGCGCGTCTATGGCTACGGATCGTGCGAGGACGACCCGCTCATCCTCATGGAGTGGGTCGAGGGCACCTCGCTCAAGCAGGCGCTGCCCCTGCTTCCGCACGACGCCTCGGGCGGGCTGACCACCCAGATGGTCGCCGCCGTCGGAAACGCCGTACTTCGTGCGCTCTTGATGACCCAAGGCCTCGTGAATCCGGTCATCCATCGCGACCTGTCGCCTGCCAATATCATGTTCCGCACCACCAGCCGAACGCTCGAGCAGCAGATTGCCGATTGCTCCTTTGACCCCTGCCTCATCGACATGGGCTCCGCGACCATGGCTCTCGGCGATGACACGATCACCCGGCGCGCCGACATCTGGCGCTTTGCCACGCCCGCATACGCCGCGCCCGAGATGCTCACGTAGGATATCGAAGGCATCGCGGCCCTTCGCCGTTCGCCGGCAATCGACGTCTATGCGCTTTCGAGCATTCTGTACCAGCTCTACAGCGGTCGCAAACCGTTTGACTTTGAGTCGACGGACGCCGCTGCAACCGGCTCGTTCTATCTCGTAAAGACCAAGACCAAGCCGGCACCGCTCGAGCCGCGCTGCGAGGGCGATGAGGCGCTCGTCCAGATCATCATGAAGGGTCTCTCAGTCGAGCAGTGCGATCGTCCCACCGAGCAGCAGATGCTCGAGGTGCTCTCGGCATACCTCACCGACGCCGAATCCGAAGGCCGCGAAGGTGCAGGAGACGAGGCCGCAATTGATATCGATTCTGGCACGCACCTTAAGGTCGACGTCGCCGGCGAGCGCGCACGAGAGATCCTGAATCAGGCCCGCCACGATGCCATGACCCGCCGCCGCTTTATTATCGGCGGCGCTATCGCAGCCGTTGCGGGGCTCAGCGTTATCGGGGCGGCAACCCATGGCTTTGGCATCCCCGACTACCTTGACGGCATCCGCGGTTCACTTGACGACTACACCTGGGATCAGCTGCAGGAGATTTCGCTCAAGATTAAGGCCGCCGAGACCCGTAGCGAGGCACGCGAGATTGCCAAGCGTTACCACCTGCTCGACGCTGATGGGCATATCCCCTATCCGTGCACCAAGCGTGTCACGCTCACCAACGGGCTGGAGGTCGGCGCGCAGCTTGTGGGCATCCGTCACGATGAGCTTCTGGACGGTACGGGCAAGGCCGGGCTGACGTTTATGTTCGACGCGGGTATTGCCGAGCGCAACGCTGCAGCTGAACCGCCGAGCGCCGGCTGGGCAGATTGCGAGCTGCGGAAATGGCTCAACGGCGACGGCCTTAAGCTGCTGCCCAACGAGTTGCGCGCACTCATTAAAGGGGTCAAGAAGGTCTCGAACAATGTGGGCGCCGCCAACAGCGCATCGTGCCTGAGCGAGTTGCCCGCAACCCTTTGGCTGCCCGCCATGGTCGAGCTGTGCGGTACGCAACCGTCCGATTCGTTTGCCGAGGACTATCACTACCTGGCAGACATCTACAACGGCGAGGGCAAGGAGTATCAGCTCTTCCGCGAGCTCAAGGTAAGTCCGTATACCACGAACGAGATGCTGGTTCGCCAGTGGAAGGGCAAGGACACCTGCTGGTGGGAGCGCACGGTGAGCCCCGACTTATCGGAGACCGAAGGCACGCTCTACATAAACCGTGTGGGCCACGACGGCGACGCCTTTACGTACGCAACGCCTGCGGACAAGCCAAACAAACGAACCTGCGTGATCCCCGGATTCTGTATCTAGAGAGCGGACGTCTTGCCGTGACGGGACCCCTCCCCGGCAATTGTCTCGATCTGTAACGGTTAGAGGTCATATTTGCTGCTAGATGTTACAGAACGAGACATTAGCTTGCCGAGAACTTCGACTCATAAATGTGACTCAAGTGTGTCGATATTTTCTTGCCAATGTTGCGCAACAGAAACCCTTTCGGCGGTCGTAACGTACGAATTGTCATAGGTACCCCTTCAACGATTGGGAGAAGAAATGGCAAAGTACGCACCTAAACACTTGGAAGTCTCAGTCGGCGCCGAGCCCTATCGCGCATTCGCGGGTCACAAGACCGCGCGACTCGCCGTCACCGCAGCCACCACCATCGCAATGACCGGCTCGTCGTTGCTCGCCCCGTTCTCGGCATTTGCCAACGATCTGAGCGACACCACGGCACAGGCCGCAATCATGTCCCCGCTCGCCGCCCACGCCGGCGAGGCGGCAGGCTCCGCAGTAAAGACGAACGCCCAGAAAATTGCCGACTTGCAGGCCGCAATCGACGCCGCAAAGGCTGCCGAGGCAGAAGCCAAGTCCGACTACGACACGGCGGTTGCCCCCTATACCGAAAAGCAGACGGTCCGCGACAACGCCCAGACTGCCTACGACGCTTCCGTCTCCGACAATTCGCAGGCAGAAGCCGCCGCGCGTGCCGAATACGCCCGTCAACTCGATGAAAGCGTCAAGGCGGCCAACAGCGCCAGCGCCACGTTAAAGGATGCCCAGAGCAAGCTCGACACGGCCAAGGCCGATGCCGAAAGCAAGACGAAGGCACTCGACTCCGCAAAGCAGGCGGCAGCCGATGCGCAGGCCAAGCTCGAGGCAGCCCAGAAGGCAGCCGCCAACGCAACGCCGGAGGAAATCAAGGTCGCCGAGCAGGCTGCCGCAGATGCGCAGGCCGCTCTGGACCAAGCAAAGGCTGCGAAGGCCACTGCCGATTCCGCGCTCGCCGATGCCCAGCAGGCTCAGAGCGCCGCGCAGAGCGCTTACGACAAAGCGGCAGGCACGCTGGCTTCCGCTCAGCAGGAAAAGACCGCCGCGGACGGTAAGGTAGTCGCGGCACAGACAGCGTATGACAGCGCGCAAGCCGATTTGGCAGCCGCAAAGGCAGGCGCCGAGGGCCCGGAGTATGACGCCGCTCAGGCAAAGGTCGATACCGCCCGAAGCGCACTCGATCAGGCGAAGCAGCAGCAGGCGACTGCCGAAGCAGGTCTTTCTCAGGCAAATAGTGACGTTGCATCCAAGCGGGACGCCCTCACCGGTGCCGAAAGCGAGCTCGAAGCCAAGAAGCAGACAGTCGCAGCAGCCGAAAATGATGTAACGGCAGCCCAGGCGAAAGCCGATGCGGCGCAATCGGAGTTGACCTCGGCAAAGCAGGTGCATGCTGCCGAGCTGGAGAAGGCAAAGGCCGCTCAGAAACAAGTCGACCAGGCAAAAGCCGAGAAGGAGCAAGCAGACAAGGCGCTCGAAACTGCCAAGACAAACCAGGCGGCCGCCGATCAAGCCGTTGTCGATGCACAGAAAGCATACGATACGTGCAAGGCGGCAGCCGATAAGGCTACGACGGCGGAGGCGCAGAGCGTCATCGGCTTTTACCAATTCATCGGTGCCAACGATGCTGCAGACATCATCTATAAGCAGAGCGACTTAAACCCAACGACCATCGGCGATAAAAAGGACGGCACGTCACTCGACAACGCCAAGCTTTCGTTTGGCAAGCTGCGCGAGATTAATGAATATCGCAAAAGCGTCGGCCTTAGCGAGCTTAAGGTGACGGCCGAGCAGATGGCAATTGCTCAGTCGAACTCCAATTACTCAGACGCCATGTTAGACCATTCAGACTATGCGCGATTCGAAAATGCCGCATGGAACTATGACTTGAAAAGAAATGTCGCACACCAGTGGGTTGATGAGGAAAAGATTATATTTGACCAGGCCGCAGCGAAAGCCGGCCTTGGCGAAATTGCCCCCAAAGATGCTTGGGATACTTTCTGGAGCCACGGCACCGAATTCGGAGAGCAAAAGGTAGGCTTTGGCACCGTCGGCCACTATTTGAATATCGTACAGCCCGACGCCAAAACCATGGGATACGGCATTAATTCTCGAGGAACTCATCTCTCATATACCTACATCTTGGAGGTTGACGACAACTACGGTTCGTACGAGAAAGAATATTCAATCGATGAACTCGAGAGTCTCTTTGATCAGTATCAGCTGAGTCTCTCCAAGGCCAGCGAAAACCTTGCCGCTGCAAAAGCGAACCTTGAGCAAAAGCGCAGCACAGCGGCATCGAAAGACGATGCCGTAAAGGCAGCAGAGACCCTCGTCGCTCAAAAGCGAGAAGGCGTTGATACCGCGAACAGCAACCTTGCCACCGAAAATGGCAACGTGGCAGGTGCCGCTGCCGAGGTCGCTCAAGCAGGGCAGAATCTCGCCAAGGCAAACGGAAAAGTTGTCGAAGCCGAAGACCAGGTTAAAGCCGCCCAAAGCAACGTGGCGCCCGCAGAGCAGGTCGTCAACCAGAAGCGCGCCGAGCTTAAGGCATCGCAAGAGCAAGCCGCTCAGAGTCAGAAGAAGGTTGATGACGCCAAGGCAGAGGCTCTCTTAAAGCAGCAGGCTCTGCAAGATGCAAGGAAGGAACTTGCCAAGTATTCTGCCGATGTTGCTGCGGCCCAGGAGAAGGCTGACAAGGCCCATCAAACGCTCGATGAAGCCACGGCGGCTCAGACGTCTGCCCAGAGCGCTCTTGAAAAGGCGGAGCGCGACGCGGCTGCCAAGAAGCAGGCCCTCACTATCGCCAAGGACGGCGTCGAGGCCAAGGCAGCGACCGCGGAGCACGCCGCGAGCGATCTGACCACGGCGGAAAACGACTTTGCTTCAAAGCAGGCACATGCCGATGCGTTGAACAACGCGGCCGATAATCTCGCCACGGCCGAGGCAGCCAAGAAGGACGCCGACGCAGCAGTGACTGCGGCCGAAACTGCTCTTAGTGCGACGAATGATGCCGTAGCGAACGCCGAGCAGGCGGTCGAGAATTCTCAGGCCGCACCGGACGCCGCTGCCGCCGCTCTCGGAAAGCTCAAGTCCGTCAATGTCGAAAACGGCATCGCAACCGGCTCCGATGCAAACGCGAACGATACACTCAATGCCCTCTTTGCCAAGTGCGTCGCCGCCAAGCAGGCAGAACATAACGCAAAGGCCGCACTTGATGCCGCTCAGGCAGACCTTGATGCTGCGACGCCCGCCTACACCGCGGCGCTCAATGCCTACAACGAGGCGAAGGCAAAACGCGTAGCCGCCGAGCAAGCCCTGAAGGACGAGATCGCCCGCCAGGAGCAAGAGGCAGCGAAGGCCGAGCAGGCCAAGATCACGCAGGCTGCCGCTAAGCCGGTTGCTGGAAAGCCGTCTACCGGCAACGCCAAGACGGCCGCCAACTCGGCACTTCCCACCACAGGCGACAATGCTGCGCTCGCCGGTGAGACGTTTGTCATCGGAGGTGTCGTGCTCGTAGCCGCCGGCGTCTTTCTGACTGACAAGAAGCGTCGTCAGGAGTAAGGATTTCGGGAGGACGGCTTCTCCCCCCTCCCACCGCTTCGCAAACCCTGCCCAACATGCGCCGGGGCGCCCATCACGCGGGCGCCCCGGCGTTTTACGTTGTATGCCCGGGGCACCTGCTCCGAGATTGTCTCGATCTGTAACATCTAGCAGGAAAAACGGTCCTTAGGTGTTACAGATTGAGACGTTAAGTTGTGACTCGATGTAATGTCTGGATCTGTAACAGTTACTCGACAAAAACGGGTCTAGTTGTTACAGATTGAGATGATTGGTTGAGACGGCCCATCGGCCAACCAACCACCTTCATCTGTAATAAAAACTCATATATTTCTTTCTGTACTGGACACCCCCAGGGGGTATGGGTGTATAGTATCGGCGGGTTAACAATTCCAACACCGAACTACAGAAAGGAGAAGCCATGGCTCAGGATAAGTTTGACGTGGGCGGTATGACGTGCGCCGCGTGCCAAGCGCACGTGGACCGTGCCGTGAGCAAGCTCGACGGCGTCCAAAGCGTCGCGGTCAATCTGCTCGCCGGCTCTATGCTGGTGGACTACGACCCTGCGCAGGTCTCCCCCGACGACATCTGCACCGCTGTCGACCGCGCGGGCTACTCGGCCTCGCCCATCAGCACGGGCACCGACGCTGTCCAAAGCGGAAGTGCGCAAGCCAGGTCCGGCGCCGCCCATATGGAGTCGCCCACCAAAAAGCTGGAGGCCGCCGCCTCCGCCATGCGCACCCGCCTCATCATCTCGATCATCTTCCTCATCCCGCTGTTCTACATAGGCATGGGGCACATGCTCGGTTGGCCAGTGCCCGGCGTCTTCACCGACCACACCCACAGCATGACGCTCGCGCTCACCGAGCTCGTCCTGCTCATTCCCATCGTCTACGTCAACGACGCGTACTTTATCAACGGGTTTAAATCACTCGCACACGGCGCGCCTACCATGGACGCCCTTATTGCCGTGGGCGCCACCGCCTCCATCGCCTGGTCGCTCTACGCCATGTTCATCATGGCCGACCAATTAGCCGCGGGTCAGGTCCACGAGGCCATGATGACGAGCATGGACAATCTGTATTTTGAGAGTGCGGGCACGATCCTGTCGCTCGTTACCGTGGGCAAATACCTCGAGACACGCAGCAAATCCAAGACCGGCGGCGCCATCGAGGCGCTCATTGACCTGGCGCCCAAGACCGCGACCGTCGTGGCCGAGGACGGTACCGAGGCCACCGTCGACGTCGATGCCATTCTGCCCGGCCAGGTCCTGCGTGTGCGCCCCGGAGAGTCCATCCCTGTCGATGGCGTGGTGCTCGAGGGCAGCTCGGCCGTGGACGAGAGCGCGCTCACCGGCGAGTCCATCCCCGTGGAAAAGACCGCCGGCGACACTGTCAACGCGGCCACGGTCAACCGCACGGGCTCGTTTACCTTCCGCGCCACGCGTGTGGGCGCCGACACGTCGCTCGCCAAGATTATCCAGCTCGTCGAGGACGCCAACGCCACCAAGGCGCCCATCGCCCGCATGGCCGACAAGGTCGCCGGCGTGTTCGTGCCCGTGGTGGTCGTGATCTCGGCCGTGACCTTTGCGGCGTGGATGGCACTGCCCGGCGGCATAGACGAGGCG
>SKEO01001234.1_pt1 | contig 21133 bp, 19 predicted proteins | sample 4826801 | NCBI WGS metagenome assembly SKEO01 (sample SAMN11008807, study PRJNA524170) | human gut metagenome | biome: Human fecal sample; material: Feces; isolation source: fecal sample from pouch patient p3 | host: Homo sapiens | place: Israel: Tel-Aviv | collected 2016-02-25 | reverse complement strand
CACCCTGGCTATGCAGAACGTGGTGGCAGCTCTGGCCAACAAAAAGATGGTAGAGCTATTCCAGAACTGTTCCTATAAATGCTTTTTAGATCAGGGCGGTGTGGATGCCCAGAGCCTGGCAGAGATCCAGCCACTATCCGAACGGGAATTCCGTGCGCTGGGAACGGGAAAACCGGGAGAGGGTGTGATCGTCTGGAATAAAAAAGTGGTGCTGTTTAATGCCCGGATTGAGAAAGACAACATCTTATACGAAAAGTATTCCACCAACTTCCATGAAAAAGCGCAGCGGAAGGAACGTGATTCTGCTAGGAACACTTCCCCTGTGAGAAAAGAAAACGTGACGAAATCAGAGGAAGAACCGGAACGTTGGGAGGAACGGGTGCCCCTGCAGGTGGCGTATAAACCGGAACCGGAGATGCCTCAGAACTGGCAGGAAGAAAAGCCCGATGTGCTGCAACAGGGATGGGGAGAACAAGAGTGGGAGACCGTGCTACAGCTGGCAGCGTTTGCACCCATCCGGCTGGGAGATGTGACTGCTTTGTTGGAGATCGCCCCGGAGGAAGCACAGAGGCTGTTGGATGCCATGCTTCAAGCAGGTGCTCTGGAAGAGAAAGAGGGCTGGTATCAGATTGCGAAGTAGGTGAAATCAATGAGATTGAATGAAACAAAACGAAAACAAAGAACGTCCCAGGAAGAAGTTCTGGCAGAGTTGTTTGCAGAGGCAGAATTGCAGGGCTCTGTCCGGAAGAAGAAAAACTGGGATGCCTGGCTGGACCAGGAAGAGGAGCAACAGAGTGAAAAAGAACTGCAGGTGTATCTGGAGGAATATAGCGATCCTACCTTGTATCTGACTCCAAAAGAAGTGAAAGCATGGAACCGGATGCCAAAGTCCAAACAGAAACGACTTCTGGAGAAAGAATCCAGACAGGTATTGCAGGCATGGAAAGTAGGAGAGCGGAAGGGATCTGCTGGTGGCGGAAGGAAAGCGGATTCCATGGAAGAGCTGGTCTTTTTGCAGGGAAGAGGAACACAAAGAGGCACAAGATCAGGGACACCGTTACATGGGATTTGGAAGCCAGAAAAGGTACGAAAAAAGGGCTTCGGGGAGGAGAGACCAACCGCTCCCCACAATCCCCAGAGACACAGTTCCCCGGGTGCCAGACAGACACATTCAAAAACCGGAAAACAAGCGGCTGCAGGAGTGCAGAGTGCGGCATCTTCTGTTGCGGGTAGCGCATCCACGGTTACTCCAGCTACACTGGCCGCCAGAACTGCAAAGAAAACAGCACAAACCTTTAAAAACTATGTCCAGGAAGTGAATCAGGCAGCCCAGCAAGCAATCGGGGAAGAACGGGCAAAACTGGAAGACACCAAACAGCAGAATGCGCAGGTTGGAGATCTGCCGTCCTTTGTAAAATATGTGGGGGCAACGATTGGAAGTGTAGTACTGGCAGGTGCGGCAATGGTACTGCAGCTTGCAGCGGCACTTTTGACCGCGCTTGTGACCATGCTGGCCTTTCTTTTGGTGGCGGTATTGGCAATCTCTCTGATTGTCAGTGTGATCATGTCCCTGATCGGTGGGTTTTTAGACCAACAGCCGGCCACCGGACATGGACTGCCGCCCTTTATTACCGAAGATATGATGGAAGCATTTTTTGCTGTGCAGGAAGAAAGTGGGATTCCGGTCTCTACCGGAGTCGCACAGGTGATTGCGGAATCCGGATTTGGGTTATATGGGCCAGGAGGAGACAATGGGCAGGGACTCTCCCAGCTGGCGTACGAGTATAAAAATCTGTTTGGGATCAAGTATTTTTCCGGAGACAAATATGCCATTGGCGGTGTGGATATGTCTACGGGCGAGGAAACCGGAAATGGGAATACCACCATCATTGCCGGGTTCTCCGTGTATCCGGATTATGGAGCCTGTATCCGGCAGCGAGGGTGGATGTTAAACCGAGAACCTTATGCAGGGAAAGTTGCCCCTTATCGGAACCACAATGACAAGAAGTATACCAAAGAAGCCGCCAGGGGATTTATGAATGGAATCCGTGCGGCGGGCTGGGCAACGGATAGTTCTTATGTGGAAAAATGTGTGCAGCACATGGACAATTATAACCTCTATCGGTTCGATAACATGACTTATGAAGAGTACCAAAAAAGCGGAGGGGGAAACTACGATGGAACGGTGACGCCACTGATGCAGAGCATCGTGGATCATGCCGCTAATAATCAGGGAATTTACCCTTGTACTCCGGATATGTGCGCTCAGTGGGTGACGGGAATTTATCAGGCTGCAGGAGCACCAACAATCCCTTATGGGAATGCCATCGATATGTGGAACAACTATAAAAATACGGGCAATACCAGCATGGAAAACATTCCGCCGGGAGCCATTGTGTGTGGCAGTGGATACGGAACTATGGGCAGCATATATGGACATGTCGGAATCTATCTTGGGAATGGAATGGTGGCCAATAACCGGGGCTATTTTTCCGTGGAAAGTCTGGAAGAATGGTGCAGTTGGCAGACCGCAACCTGTCAGGGACATACGGGGTGGATCGGCTGGGTGTTCCCAGGTGGAGTTCCGGCAAATTAGAACAAAAAGAAAGGATGAAAAGAATGAGAACTTACCGAGTTATGAAAAGTAAGAAAGGGGATAAAATGCAGTGAGAAAAAGAATCGGAATTATGATGGCAGCCATGATACTTTTGTGTGGGATTTTGACAGGCATCGGAATCTTTCTGGTTGTTCTGAAACAGGAGAAATTACCGGAACAGAAACCAGAAAAAGTGAAGCAGGAATTACAGAAAAAATCAGAAGAAACACTGGAAGATCCAAAGCAGAAAGCAGAGGAAACAGAGCCAGAAAAGGAAGCAGAAGAACAAGCGGAGGAACCACTTTCTATGGAGCTTTCAGGGTTAAATGAGGAAGCACTTTCCATGATGGGAATTTCGAAAAGAGAAGTGGCAGATGCGTTGAGAACATGGACACAGGAACATGGATTTTCCAGTGCCACAGGAGTACAGTTCATGGAGCCGATGCTGGTACGATTTTCAGAAGAAAAATACAGCATGGATTGCCAGCTTCTTTTTGCAGATGGAGGCAATGGAATCCAGCCGGAGGATGTACAAACCAAGCTGACGATGGACTATTTCAAAGAGAAAAAGTTGTTGCAGATTCATCCATGAAAGGAAATCAAACTGCAAGGCAAAAAGAGAAAGGTTACAGATTGAATATTTTATAGTATCCAGGGGTCTTAGGGGCGTTCCCCTAACAAGATGGCAGGATGTTTGTTAAACATTATGCGTATCTTGCCAATTTTCCTCTGGGAAAATTGCGTAGAAAATCCGTAGATTTCTGGAAGTTTGCAATACAAAAGCATACAAATATGCTGTACAAATGTATGCTTTTTGCGTGGGAAGGAAAGAAAGGAGACGGCATGGCGAAACAGATGAAAAGTTTTCGGCTATCGGAAGAGGCAATCGCTGTGATTGAACACCGGAATCGGGAACTATATCGATCCGGTCAGGCGTATGTGGAATCCCTGCTTTTGGGAGAAAAGAAACGACCAATGGAGGAACAACTGCTGGAAGTTTTGGAGGAGATCAAAGGGGAACTGAACCGGCAGAATTATAAGTTGGAAAAGCTGCAGAAATGCTTGTATTCTGCATTGGAACAGAGGAGAAAAACAGAAGAGAACAGACTGCCATATACCCCGCCGCCCTCTGACATTATTTGAGGAAAAAATTTGGAAAATAGGATGATAGCAAAGGAGTAAACGTAATGAAGCTACAGGAACAATTAGAAAAAGTACAGAAAGATCTGGAAAAAGTTGAAGAGCGCAGAAAAGAACTGCAGAAAAAGGAGAAGGAATTACGAACCAAAATCGAATTGGAAACCGCAAAAGAAGAGGCGAAAAAGAATGAAGAAATCCGAAAGATTGTAGAAGAAGCCTATGGACAAGTGGACGGGGCAGATCTGGAAGCATTTCGTCAGTTTATGCAGGAACAGGCTGGGAAGAGGAAGCAACAAGAGGAAGAATTCAAAGGATATGATCTGGGAGGAATTTAAGTGAAGCGCAATGTATTGGTAGGTGTCCGATTTTCTCCAGAAGAGCATGCGTATCTTTGTGAACAGGCAGAAAAAGATGTGGAAACCCAGAAGAGAAACGGGACGAAAAATCTGTCTGCTTATATCCGAAAACGAGTGTTGGAAAGGTCTGGATACCAAGAAGAAATACAGATCCAAAAATCCTTGAAAGAATTGACTTATCAGTTTCGGAAAATCGGGACGAACATCAACCAGGCAACCAAACAGTTACACATTGGATATGAGCCCATGGCGGCAGTTAGCCGACTGCAAAAAAATATGAACGTTTTGGAACGACAGCTGGAAGAAATGAAAGAGGAATTCAAACAAATTTATGGCAATCACAAAAATATTAAACATTAAATCCCAATCGAATCTCCACAATGCCATCGAGTATATTTTAAAGCCAGAGAAAACGAAAGAGCAGTTGTGGGTGGGTGGAAATTCCGGAAATACGACACAAGAAGTGTATCGTACTATGATGGATACCAAACAGACATGGGGAAAGTTGGATGGAAGGAAAGGATACCATATTATCATTAGCTGGAAACCAGGAGAATGTACGGAAGAAAAAGCCTATCAGATCATTCAGGAATTTTGTCAGGAATATCTGGGAGAGAACTATGATTATGTGTTTGGAATCCACACGGATCGGAAGCATTGCCATGGTCACATTGTGTTCAATTCAGTGAATCGAGTCACTGGTTATAAATATCGTTATGAACGTGGGGACTGGGAAAAATTTATGCAGCCAATTACAGACAAGCTTTGTGTGAAATATGGCTTGCCGAAACTGAAATATGACAAAGGAAATCAAAAAGGGGTTTCTTACGGAGAATGGGGTGGGAAAAGTAGCTGGAAAAAAATGATCCGTGCAGACATCGATTATGCCATTTCCAAGTCAGAAACTTATGAGGAATTTTTAGAGCAGATGGGATCCATGCATTACCAGATCCGGGAAGGAACATCCAGGGAAGAAGTAGAAATTTTGTCTTTGAAGCTGCCTGGACAGAAGAAGTCTTGCAGAACGAAAAAGAAAACATTAGGGGAAGCCTATACAGTTGCTGCTATTCGGGAGCGAATAGGGAAAGAATGGAAACGCTATCCTTATCCAAAGTCACCCAAAATGAAAGTTTGCCGTAGCAATGGAAGTTGGAACAGAGCGTATCGGATGGGAGGCTACCAGGCAAGCCACATCCGGGATATTTATGAGATTCAGAATCGATATGCCAAAGGAAATCCTTATGCAGCCAATGCAGGATTCATGAGAAAGCACTTGTTGGAAATCCGTAAATTGCGGGATGATTGCAGGTATTTAGTAAGAATGGATATCCGAAGCAGGGCGGCATTGGAGCAACGGGAACAGGAGGTCTTACAAGAAGAAAAGCGTTTGAAACAGCAGCGTAGTCTGGAATGGGAACTTCAGAATCATGGGATTTACCAGAAATATCAGGAACTGGAAAATAAGTTGGCACAGATTCCAGCATGGGAAGATCGATTTGAACAAGTGTTAGATGAACTGGAAAGTTTGCAGGCACAATTGCCAAATGGAGTGGACCAGATTCAAACGGGAAAGGCACAGCTACAGGAGATCCGTCAGGAGAAGCGATTGATCCGTCAGATCAAACAGATGGATGAAGAACACAAACAAATCCGAGCATTTCCTAAGCAATCGTTACATTCAGGTTCAAAAGAAATTCGGTGGGATCCGAAGAAACCACAAAGAAAAGGAGGCAAGCAGTGGAAAAGAAACAGGAAATAACAGAAGAACAGGTCAAAGAATATCAGATGCTCCTGGCACAATGGATGCAGCTTCCAAAGGATGCCTTGGAAATCCTAAATGAGGATATGCCGTGGCGTATCCGGGAATGGTTGTATGTATGTGCCCTGGATCAGATATCCGGGGCAGAATTACAAGCAATGAAACCACAAGGGCTGAAAAAGATCCAGGATATCCGGGCGAAGTTTCTCAAACAGAAGTTTCAGGATCGGCAGGAAATCCAAACCCAGATGAACGCATTGCAAAAGCAGATGGAAGAAGGGATAGAGAAACAGGCAACTGCTTTGTCCAGACTGCAGGAGGAAGTGTTACAGGTTCTGCAGTATCTGGAGCAGGAAAAGCAAATCCTAAAGGAGCGGGAAGAGCAGCTGTTAGAAGAACAGCGAAAATACAAGGAACAATTCCAGCAGATGGAAGCAAATAGGCTGGAAGAGGAGAAATGGTGGAGTCTTTGGAACAGGATGTGGAAGAAAAAACAGAGGAAAACACAAATGTGCAGGAAACGGGCACAAATGGATCAATTTGTAAAACAGGTGTTAGAAGAGGAGAAGTTTAGCCAGGAGCAAAAGAGTTATTTACTGGATTGTCTGGAACAAGGCGAGGAAATGGAAGAAGTGTTGTATCTGGCAAAATCCTGTCTTTCTGTGGAACAAATGGAGCGAATCAAGCAGCTGCTTTCTGAGCATCCACAAATGTTTTGGGGCAGTCGGAGAAAGCCCTGGAATCAAAAGAAAAAGGAAAAGGAGGAATAGCGTGATGAAGATACAGGTACAGCTCTACCTTCCAGATCAGAATCAGGGAACAGTCTGGGGGTATGGAACCATTACCTTGGATCAGCTACTGACATTTCAGATACGGATTTTGACATGCGAAAAAGGAGCAGGAATCAAGGAGGCGTTTGTCAGTTTTCCCAGAAGAAAGCAGGGAGAACGATGGGAGGACTTGGTAATCGTGGAGGATTCACTACGAAACCAGATCACAGAGGCAGTCCGGGAAGCAATCCAGATGGAAATCACAAAAGATTTGTATCTTCCCAAAATCGAAGTCTTGCATCTGCAGGTATTTCCGAAAGGAAAGAAGAACTTCCTTGTAGGAGAAGCAACGATCCGTGTCCTTGGAGTTACGGTGAAAGGGATTTTATTAAAACAAGGGAAATATGGGGTGTTTTGCCACATGCCCCAATATTACAGTGAGAAAAAGGGATACCAAGATGTGATATACAGTCCTTCCAAACGGCTGCGGGATGCGATTTTTCAGACTGTATTGGAAACTTATCAGGAACGACAAAAGGAGTAGATATGGAGAACGAACGAGGAAGACAGGAAGTGTTGATGGCACTGCAGGGAGTTGGCAGACTGGGGATTATGATGGATCCGGTATTTAAATTAACAGCGGCAGGAACAATCCTGCTGATCCAGCACTTTGCGAGAATGTATAAAGAAGGACTATTAAACCGAAGGGAATTTCAGAATTTTCAGGAATTTGCCAAGCTGACCGAAGGAAATTATCAGATTGTAAACATTCCTATAGGAAGTTGGAAGGAGTTAGAAAAAGCCGGATTTGTCATCCAAATGGAAGAGCGAGGGGTTCGGTATGTAGAACTGCCGGATTTGAATCAGGCAGATGGACTTGTACAGGTGGCAATTTATGGAGAAGATAAGTTGAAATTTCAAGCCTGGTATGACCGGTTTTTAATGGCAGCGATGAAAGGGGGAGAGCATGAGTTACGGGATCTGAACAACCTGACCAGTGGAAGAACCAGTATTGTCAGTATTCCGATTGAGCAGAATGTAGACTTGCTAAAGGATGATTTTGATGTTCTGCAGGTAAATTATTCTATGCTGCCAGACTTAAATGTAGGCGATGGAGACATACAGGTTGTGGTGGCCAATGCGGATCTTGCAAAAGTGGAGCATTGGTATCGAATGTATCAGGAACAGTGTCTGACAGATGGAAAAGAAATTCCAGACTTTCACACTATTGATATGGGAAAGTACCGAGAAACAGGTGCTATGGATGAAGAATCCTATGTGGATACGTCTTCGAAAGAAATACAGGAAGCTGTCAGCAAATATGAAGGGCAAGAACCGGGAGAATTAGAACAAAAGGTATTGAAACAGGAACAATCGATCAGATCAATGAATAATGAGCAGTATCAGGAGTTTCATAATAATCCAGAGTTTATTGAAATCACAATCAATCATGAGACACTGGTCCAGGAGTCTCAATTGGCAAGTAGCTGGGATATGGAAAGGCGTGGAATGTTTGCAAGCAGAATTCCAGGAACCTGGGGAGATGGAGAGCAGACGTTGGTGTTACCTACAGAGCAGGTATTTCGAACAGATGATGGAAAAACATACATCGGATTTGTGGAACGAAAAGAGAAGCAGCTAATCTTAAATGCAGATGGAAGTATGGTTCCATCTGAAAAAAGAAGTACAGGAGAACGGTTGTATGCAGAACGGTATGAACCTGTGTCCAGAAAATTTGGTAAGAAAGAATCCCTGCAGAAAAATACTGCAGAAAAAGAAATGATTCAAAATGTAATAAAACAGGCTCCATCCAAGGTTCCGACCATTCCAAAGAAAGGAATCTAAGATATGGTAGAGAGACGAAAATTACCATGGGGACTTTTACTCAGTTTATTTGTATTGCTGATGGTTACTGCGTATTATCTGAGTGGTCTGGCAAAACTGGAAGGGGTAACATTGGAAAATTGGCAGAATCAGTTTGTCTACATCTTGTTGCATCCATTGCAGAATTGGTGGAATGATCTGACATTTACGTTTCTTGGAATTGCGCTGATTGTGTGGATTGGGATTGTTACCTATCTGATGGATTATTACCGGAACCGACAGATGGGAGTGGAGTATGGCTCCGAGCAGTGGGCAGATTTAAAACAGATTCAGCGAAATTTAATGAATAAAGATCAAACGAAGAATACACTGTTAAGCAAAAATGTGGCTGTAGATAATGGAAAACTGTCAAATATGAATCTTTTGATCCTGGGAGGGTCGGGAAGTTATAAATCCACATCATTAGTTATTCCCAATATCCTGTTAGCTTCTATGACCAATGTTGTGTTGGATATTAAGGGGGAATTGCTGCGAAAAACAGGAAATTATTTAAAAGAGAAGCATATCGCAGTAAAGGTGTTAAACCTCATCAATCCGGAAGAGTCCGACAGATGGAATCCGTTTGTGTACATTCGGGATGAAGTGGGATTGGTCAAGTTGATTACTAATCTGCAGGAGTCTGTGAAGCCACCGGATGCAATGAAAGGGGAGCCTTTTTGGGATCAGGCAGTCAGTCTGTATCTCATGTCTTTATTTTCCTATGAGTGGCTGCGGCAGGAACGGGAGAAAAAAGAACATCCGGAACAGTACCAGGCGGCCACATTGCCACGGGTTTTAGCATTGGCAAATTTAGAAATGCAGCCAGGATCGGAAGAGAACAGTACCCGATTACAGGAAAAAATGGACGATCTTGCAAGAAGATATGGCCCAGAATATCCACCAGTACGGGACTACCAGAAACTCAAGGGAAATATGGAAGCACAGGAAACAGTCAGTTGCGTAATCCTAATGGTAAACGCTATGTTGCGATTGTGCGAAACACCTGCAATCAAAAGAATTTTAGAGGCCGATGATATGGAGATTCGAAGTCTGGGAACTGGGGCAGAGAATATTCCGGGGAAAAAGACGGCGTTGTTTTTGGTCATGCCAGACAACGATCCGTCTTTTAATTTTTTGATTTCCATGTTTTATACCACCATGTTTGATGTGCTGATCCATACGGCAGATCATGAATGTGGAGGGGCATTGCCCATTCATGTCAGACTGTGGGCCGATGAATTTTATGCAGGACCAAAACCAAGTAAAACAGAATCTTTGATGGGGACAATCCGGGGAAGAAATATGTCTATTGTCCCTATTTTACAATCCATTGCACAGATCAAAGCCTTGTTTCAACAGGATAAGTGGGAAATCTTTGTGGAGAACTGTGCCATTACCATCTATATGGGATCTGGGCCAGGAGCTAAAAGTACTCATAAATATATTTCGGAGCTGTTGGGGGAGATGACCATTGACGTTCGGAATGATGGGCGGACATTTGGGGCACACGGAAACTCCAATATTCAAAATCAGAAACTGGGAAGAAGTCTGATGACTCCTGCGGCAGTTAAACGAATGAGTCGAAAACATTGTCTGATCTTCATTGAAGGTCAGTATCCAATTTTCGATGAAAAGGCAATCCCATTTCAGACTCCGGAGTGGAAGCAAATGGAACAATTGGCAGGGAAGACGGGATATCATCATCCGGTGAACGTGGTTTTTGATGAGGAACAACGGACATACTTTACATTGGAACCGAAAAAGCAGATCCAGTTTTTGAATCGGGAAGAACGGGATGCCTATCAGGAGATGGCCAAAAAAGAAGAGGGGATCTACTACCGGGAGATTGACCGGGAAGCCTTTTTATATTTGAATTTTCGAAAGCATCCAAAGCCAACCGAACAGGAGATTGAAGCACAGTTTCTGCAGGCAAGAAAAGAACGGGCAGAATTTGTCAGACGAACAGGAGAAATGGCGCAGTCATCTGTTCCAGAGGATGTTATATTTTTTCAGGATTTGGAGGAAAAGAAAAGACTTTCAGAGGTACAGCAATATGATCTGTCGGGCAGCATTTTGGAATGTATGGAGCGGTATGCGGATCAGCTAAGCCAAGAGCAGAAAGAAATGATTGTCGAGTGCCTGGAAAAGGGATTGACAGAAGAGCAGATCAGAAGATTGATGTTCCGATCAGTGGATGAAATGAAGAATTATCAGAGGGCGTATTTGCTGAGTAATAGTATAGGGGATTTGTAGTTGAAAGTGAAATAGGAATATTGTATTTAATAGACATAGAGAAAATGTAAATATTAAATACAATATCCTGTTTAAGGTCTAAAAATATACTATTAAAGGTCAATAGCTTAAAAAATAAAAAGATATTGTTATAATAAATTCGATTGAATCATTATGAATTCTAAGGTATTTAATAGGAGTAGCTGTTTGTCAGGCGGAAGTTTTTCAGAAAGAAGCTTTATTTGTTCAGAAATAGAAGCTGTTTCTGGGATAACGAAAATATCGCAAAGAATATCCTGGGGTGTTACATCTAAGGCATTGGCAATACTACAAACATATTCAATCGAAACGGTAGAGGAACCTTTTTCAATTCGGTTCATAAAACTAGATGAAATATGAATAGCTTGGGCAAGATCATACTGTGTTAATCCTTTGGAAATGCGTAAGCATCTAATACGTTCACCAATTTGCATGTTGAAACCTCCTTTGCTTCCTTCTTTCATTTTAGCAATAGTATTGACAGAAATGAATTTACGTATTTGCAATATATTTACAAATATGAAATATCGAGATACTATGGAAATAAAGGAGGTTGTAGTAAAATGCTATATAACGGTGTTGAGGTTCAGACCATTAAATTGGTTCTTTCAGGAACAGAGAGTACAGGCATATCTAGTAAACAGGTTCTATTGAATTGTATTGTTTATCTGACGGAGACATACAGAAAAAGTCAGAAATTTTCTTATTTAGAAAAAGCTGTTTGGCATATTTATGCATATTTAGAATTGGGATTTTCCTATGCAGACGGAGAAGAAATTTTTCAAACAGTTCTTGATTTTTTATGTTTAACCCGTGAAGAAGTGTTTCCCATTCAATATTTTGGAAAAAAAGTTGCATTAAATAAAAGCGCAATACGGAAGATTTTAGGGAAGTGGAATCCAAAGTTACATTCCATGAAAGTGTCGGAGGCAGTGAATGACATCTTAGGGAATATAAAAAATAAGAATACAGGGACATACATCTATCATTCTGGAAAAATCATTAGCAAAAGTGACAATGAGAACTTATGGGAGAAAACATTTAAATTATATATTCAAGAAGAAGCAATTCTTTATGACGTGAATAAGAAAGAATACTACACATTTTGAGGGGAATAGACATGATAAGAATAGGAATTGTCGATGATGAAGAAATCATGAGATTGAAGATTCATCAATGTATAAAGGAGATTTTAAAAGAGCAGGAGTCAGTAGAAATCAGAAGCTATGATTGTGCGGAAGATTTTTTAGAGGAGGTCCAGAAAAAGACACATTTTGATATTCTGTTTTCAGATATTCAGATGCTGGAAATGAATGGATTAGAGTTGGGAAAAAGATTACAAAAAGATATGCCGAATCTTTATATCATCTATATTACTGCGTATATGGAATATGCGGTGGAAAGCTATAAGATTAGTGCGTATCAATATATATTAAAAGAGGATATGGAGATACGCTTGCCACAGATTACACGTAAATTATTAAATCAAATACAACATGAGTATGCACAATTCCGTGTTGTAGGAACAAATGGGATACAAAAGAAAATATATTTTAGAGACATTATATATGTGTATAAAGGGAAAGAAACAAAATATGTGTATTATGTGACAACAGAAGGAGAATATAAGGAGAGGATTTCTTTAAATCAGGTTTGGGAACTTTTAGAAGGAAATGGATTCTTAAAGATAGAACGTGCGTACCTAGTGAATGCTAAACATATTTTGAAATTGGAAGGAAATAAATTATTCTTAAGTGACCAGAGCCAACTTTCTATTAGTCGCTATCGGTTAAAAGAGGTGAAATTAGATATTGCGAAATATTGGGGAGGGAGATAGATGCTACAAGCATTTACAGGAAAAGTGTTATTATTGTTTTTATCCTTGTGGGAAGTATGGATGTACTATCAATTTTTATATGCTGTATGTATCGAAAAGGAGCAATTATTAAAATGGCAACGAATTATGATACAAATCAGTATTTGGAGTACAGGTGTGTTAATGGCAATCAATCGAAGCTTCTTATTTTTTTCTAATACGATGTTTTTATTTACTATCATTTTAGTAGTATTGATAATTTTGCTCATTGAAAGAAAGGATTTTATTCTTCTGGTAAGTATAACAATTGTTTATTTTTCAAGTATTGCATTGCTAGATTTTTTCTTTGCTTTCTTCGGGATGTGTATGATAGAAGATATGTTTGCTGAGAACATTTATTTTTCAGGATATCAGATAGAGAAAATAGTAATCTATTTTTGTAGTAGAAGTTGTGTTGCTTGTATTTTAAATGGTATTAAAAAATATGAGGTAGAAAAAAGTATTGACAGATTTAAATATATATTCTTAATGATGGGGGTATTTTTCTCTATTTTGGTGAGAGGCTATCAAGTGATTATTTCAGATATGGCAATGGGAAGACGAGAATTGCAAGGAATTAAATCGTTAGTTTCTATGTCAGTGGTAATTGCTGTGCTTATTTTTTTGATGATCCTGTGGGTGAAAAATAGAGTTCTTCAAGAAGAAAACAATACTCTTGTTATGGAGGAACAATTGCAGCATCAAAAATATTGCGAAATGATAGAGGTTATGGAACAAAATCAAGAATTAATTCATGATACAAAACATCATTTTCTGATTGTTCAGGAATATCTTAAAAATGAGGAATATGAGAATCTGCAGAAGTATGTAAAGCAAATAAGTGACGAATTCCAAAGAACAGTACCTAAGGTCTATACAGGAATTAAAATCTTAGACTTTATCTTGGAACAAAAAAGAGTGGTGGCACAAAAATCAGGTATTCGATATGAAATAGATACCATGTTATTGACTGGAATTCCGATGACAGAGCAGGAGACGTGTGCCCTATTTGGTAATTTATTAGATAATGCAATAGAAGCATGTTGCTTGGTAGAAACAGAAGAAAAATGGATTAAGATTCAGATTAAACAGATTAATCAGTTACTTTCAATAGAGTTGCTTAACACGTTTGAAATACCTTGCATAAGAAAACAAGGTGTTTTTGAAACGATAAAAGAAGAAAGGAGCGCACATGGATATGGGATAAAAAGTATGCAGAGAATAGTAGATAAATATCAGGGGCTTATTACATATGAGGAAAAAGAAAAAATATTTACTACTAAAATAACATTTTTTAATGTGTGAGTATCGAAGTTCAAAGGAGAAATGGAAAATGGCAGATAGCAGAGTGTTAGAAATGTATGCGGGAAATTTATTGGAAGAAATGCAGGAAATCGAAAAAATGATACCGGGAGATCAAGAGAATGAAATAGTATCTTCACACACCGTAGGGTGCAGTGCATTTTTGACAATTTATTGTTGTTAAAATATAAAAAATTTTTTATGGGCAGAGTGTGGTGAAAAAGCATTCTGCTCATTTTATATGTACGTTTATAGAGTGGCGGAGGAAGAGAGACATGAATGTAAAAAAAATGTATTATTTGTCGGAGCGAATATATGAAACAATGAATTGTGAAGAAAAACAGTCTGAGGCAAGAAAGGAATATTGGAGAAATCTGTTGGGAGAAACAATGTTCAATCAGATGTATAGAGAGAACATCAACTTTTATGGATATGTGAATGGAAATGAGTATGCAGTTAGAGATAATGTGAAATTAAAGAAACGTTTTATGGAATTTTATCATAGCATGATTTGCCTGGAACCGAACTTACAAGTAGAACAGAAATTAGATGAAAGTATTGAGTTTTCGCGATTTTATGATCCGTTTTTACAATATGGACGAGCACTATTTGTAAAAACCATAGGAAAAAATTCTGATGCGATTTCAGAGTACGTATACGAGTGCTTTCAGACATATTTGATAAATATATTGCAAGAAGTGTGTATTAGAACATTAATTGCAGAAATGCATCTGTATAAACAGCAGAAAAAACTTCATGGACAAGATGAAAGAGAGGAATATGAGTTCTTTTATTCAGAGATAGTTGGAACCAGTGATTTCAAAAAAGAACTGTTTCAAAAATACCCAATTTTATGGAGATGTATTGAAGAAAAAATTTATCAAGCTGTTGGATATTATTCTGAAGTAGTAGAAAATTTTGTGGATAACAAGAGTGAGATTCAGAATGAATTATGCAAAGGGAATTCTGTGAAAAGGATTACTAATATAAAATCAGGGTTGTCTGATGTGCATAATCAAGGAAAAAGTGTGGTAGTGGTTACACTGGATGATTCTTTGGATTTATTATATAAGCCAAGAAGTATGGAAAATGAACTGGGATTTTTGAACTTGTTAGAATGGATATCTGATAAGGTGGGATTAGATTGTTATAAATATCCGATCCTATCTTATGAGAATCATAGCTGGTGCAGTATCGTGAAACACGATAGCTGCGATACGGAAGAACAAGTAAAAAGATATTATCAGCGTTTCGGGATACAACTTGTTTTAGTATATTGTTTGGGAACAAGAGATCTGCATTTTGAAAATGTGATTGCATCAGGGGAATATCCAGTGTTGGTCGATTTGGAAGCTCTGACTTATGGAAAAAGGGAACATAACACAGATGAAATAAAAGATGCTATCAATCAGCATTTGGCAGATTCGGTATTATGTTCGGGGCTTCTTCCTTATGCCTGGCAAAATTTAAATATCGACAGTAGTGGGATTTCAGGAAAAGGTGGGCAGAAATATGGCTTTAAAGTTCCGGTAATCGTTAATAGAAGAACAGCAAATATGAGAATCGAATATCGATATCCTGAGACAAAAGCGGTTCAAAATTTAGTAAAAATAAGAGGAAAGGACTGTAATCCGATTCAATATATACAGGATTTATTGGATGGATTTGAAAAAGCGTATGTAAAAATTTTGGAAGATAAGGAAGAATTATTACAAAGGTCATCTTTTCTGCAGAACTTAAAGAGTCGATATGTGGCAATGAATACGCAGCAATATAGTATGCTGTTGTCTGCTTCTTATCATCCCAGTGTGATGAGAGACGGGGCGGAAAGAGAAACTTTATTCTATTCATTATGGAAAGGGAGAAATGGAACGGAACAGGAGATTGTGGAGAGAGAAATTCAAGATTTGTTAAATGGAAATATTCCTTATTTTTCCTGTTCGGTGTGTGGAAAATATTTGATACATAATGGAAAAGAAATTTCTAAAGAGTATTTTTCAAAGACGGCATGGGAAGTATTCATTGAGAAAATCGAAAAAATGAGTGTTTCAGATATGAACGTACAAAAAGAATATATTCGAATGGCAATTACACTTTTTTCAGGAAACCGATGCAATTATGAAAATCATGTCTATTCTATAGATGATAAAAAGTGGAAGGAAAGAAGAAATCAACTTGAGAAGGTTACAATAGAACAATTAGAAAGTAGGATATTACGACATGCAATATGGAATCGCGAGAAAACACAGGTAAATTGGTTAACGACTCAATTATCGGATCAAAATGGTGAGAGTTGGAGACTTTTGCCAATGAATCATTATTTATATAGTGGCCTTGCAGGTATGTTACTTTTATTCTATGAGCTAAAAACAGCGAAGAGACCACAGGCAACGAAAGTGTATGATACATTAAAAAATGAAATGTTCATATATACTGAAAATGGGATACGTTCTTTCAAAAATTTGGATTCCAGTAAGACTGGACTTTATGAGGGAGAGGGATCTATCGTTTATGCGTATTTGTGTTTGTATAAAAGAAGCAATGAACAGATTTATTTGCGATATGCTGAAAAACATTCCGAAATTGTTAGAAAATTATTGAAACAAGATCAGAGATATGATCTGTTATCAGGAAATGCAGGAGCAGCGTGGAGCTTTTTATTGTTTTATGGCAGTACGGGAAATGCGAGGTTTTTGCAGACCGGAGAAGAAGCTATTCAAATCTTATTAAAATCAGCAGAGGTGCAAGAACAGGGGATTGGATGGAGAATACAAGAAGAAATTCCACCAATGTCTGGCTTAGCTCATGGGAATAGTGGGATTTTAATTCCGATTCTTGCATTGAGTAAGTATACAGGACGAACTATGTATGAAGAAATTGCAGATAAGATCTGGAACTATGAAAATTCGTTGTATGATTCGGCAATAAATAATTGGAAAGACACCAGAGAACAGGGAAAAGTAGTATCTTCTAATCCTATTGGATCAGTAGCATGGTGCCATGGGGCGTCTGGGGTTTTGTATTCCAGAATTTTATGTTATGAGTTTGTAGAGAATAGTAAATGGAAAAATAGATTGGAACTGGATATCAAAAGAGCTTATAAAAAATTGAAGGAGTATTGGAAAAGAGATAGTGATTCTCTGTGCCATGGTAATTGTGGGAATTTGTGGATTTTGAGAATCGCCCAGGAAAAAATGAAAGAATATGGGATATCAATTGAAGGAGAGTGGGATGTCGAGTTATTGAAAAGTGAGTTGGAAGAACAAGTTGTCCATTTATTACCGCAAGAACAAATAAATTTTGGATTTATGAACGGGTATGGGGGGATACTTTATAAGTGTTTGCAGGATATCCATCCATGCTACTGAGAGTCATATAGAATTAATTGGAAGCGCTTTTAGTGCTACTTTGGGCTTAAAATTAAAGTTTAACATAAAGCGCTGTAATAGCTATGAATATTTAATTAAATATCAATAATACAATACACTAGCATTTTACTCTATTTCTAAAAGGAGCCCCATCATTATGAATAAACGAGTTTGTAAAGACGATCAAATAAAACTTATCATGGAATGCCGCTAAAGTGAACTTCCCGATTACCAATGGTGCGAATAGAATGGTATTCATCCGTGTACATTTTATAATTGGTAAGTAAACTCAGGAAAAGTGGATACTCATTGACAGATGCTTCTAAGAAATCTGAAATGAAAACGACTGTTCAGGAATAGAAGTCGTAAAAGTTGATTTGATCGATTCTATTCCTGAAGCAGAGTAAAATCTTAGCCTTTCTCAAAACTCTCGCAATGGTAATCCTGCTATAGAAATTCGGGTTGGAAATATCACGCTTCGACTTTTTAACCAACAACCGAAACATAGGACCAGTTACGATTCCTAACATTTCCTATCCACCATTATAAATTAATGTTTGGGGATAAGTGAAAAGAGCAAATCAGCTATTTAAGGTCAAAAGTGTGCATATGATGGACAAATTATTTAAGAAAAAAAGGAAAAATGATAAAATTTCAATAAATTTTATAAATAAAAAATATGGAAGGAGATGAATTAAAATGGAAAAAACAAAAAAAGAGTTATTTCAGGAGATATTTGGAGAAGAGAATGATCAAGACAAAAAAATTAGCGAAGAGTTAATGAGAGAGTTTTCAGAAGAATTGAAGCCAGTAGGAATAACGTGTAAAAATTGGTCAAAAAATACTTAAGTATAGGGATGTAGAAAAGTTTGAGCTAAAACCTTTGAACTGATATTGAAAAATTAGTTCAAAGGTTTTTGTATAAAATATAGTTGCATAATTATCAGCAATTTTGTATCAAAAATTATATATTAGGCCACTTCTAAATGATTTTCCGAGTAAAAGAGTAAAATTTCAGTATCAGGCAAGTCAAGATGTAAGTTTATGAACAAGAATAAGGTTTTTTATGGCTAAACTGGTAGCTATGATTTTTGGTTTGAGTGCAGTAACCAGACATTTAGAGGAACTGGAGATTTTCTCAATCAGATTATGGACTTTCAGACACTCAGATATAGGAAAAACTTAAAAACCTATATTATTGCGGACGGAGTGATTTCTGAAATGTGAAGCCGAATATTTTGCCCGACATTTCGAATGTCATATATTTTCATCTGTTGATATCTTTCAGTAGGGACAAATCACGAGATCAAAATTTAAACTTACGATGAGTTCGTTTCTTTTCTCTTTTCGAATGGCTGATTTCATCCAGTTTTTTCCGGCAGTTGCTGCGATCGCCAAAGAAAAAGACAAATTTAAGGTATTGGTAGTTCGCCGGTTTCAGACTTATGAACAACTGGTAGAGACTGTAGATGTTCTTTTCCCTGCACTAGACTTTTGGAGCTTTCAATTTGTAGTACATGGTCGAATTTGTCATACATTTTGAGATACATCATCTATATGTTGTTTGATCCTTGTGCCAAGGATGCTTTGGTTTTAATTTGCCTTAATTTCTTTGGTGCAGTTATAAGTAATACGCTGTCCAAGTAGCATACTGTTGAGTTTCATATTAAGAAGTCATTTATTCTGTATGGCTTCAGTTCGGGAGATATACCTGAGTAATTATGCGATCAAAATAGTTAATGATGACAGAAATTTTATCGATGTATTTGTCTGTAAGTGATAGACCAGAAGACTGCTTTTTAGAGTAACACAAAATAGGAATATATAAAATAAACTTTTCCGGTTTATCCGGGAGGACATACAAATTATAAAATTACTTGAAAGGAATGAGCAAATGAAAAAGGTTATATTAGCACAGGTTACGACACCTGTTCAATCGGCAAATGGTACAACTAGCATTTTTGTACCATTAGGATTAGGATTGTTAAAAGCACAAGCTATTAAAGAAGGATTATGTCCTGAAAAATTTGATATTGAAATATTAGATAGGAAAAAATGCTTAAATTATGGGGATAAAAGGTTATTGGAATATATAATTAGTGCAAATCCTGAAATTGTTGGATTCTCATGTTATGGATGGAACGTATTAAGAAGTTATTATTTGGCAAAGCAAATAAAAAAGACATTACCAGAATGTTTGATTATTTTTGGAGGTCCAGAAGTTGGAACGCAGGCGTCCCAAATTATGGAACAAAATGCGTATATAGATATTATATCAGAAGGCGAAGGTGAATTTAGCTTTGTTGATATTTTGAAATATCATATAGGAAAAACGAAGATAAATGAGATAGATGGAATTGTTTATAGAGACGGAAAAAAAGTTTGTGTAAATAAAAAGAGAAAACGAATTTCAAATTTAGATGATATAGCATCACCATTTTTATATGATGTTTTTGATTTGAGTGAATATGATGAAGTTGTATTTGAAACAATGCGAGGTTGTCCATTTTCTTGTAGTTATTGTTTCTATGGAGGTGGGGAAAGTAAACTTCGATTTTTTTCTTTAGAGAGAATAAGAGAGGAACTTTTGATGATAAAAAGGTTAGGAGGACCAAAAAGCTGTGAATTTACAGATTCAAATTTTAATTTACCACAAAGATTAGAACAGATATATCCTGTTTTAAAAGAAATAAATGCAGATCATTATTTTAAGTTTAGAGCAGAGATAAATCCGGAGTTTGTAGACGAAAAACAGATTGAAATATTTAAGGAATTAAACATTTTAAATATTGAGGTAGGAATTCAATCAACAAATCCTTCAGAACTTAAAGCGATTCATAGAAGATTCAATGAAAAAAAAGTTAGAAATACTATAAAATTGTTAAAAAAATCAGGACTAGATGTAAATTATCATCTGATAATTGGTTTGCCATATCAGACTAAACAAAGTTTTATAGAAAGCAATAAATTTTTGATTGAAAATGGAGTTGGAGATCGAGTAAATAGTTTTTTATTACAGGTTATACCGGGGACAGAATTGAGAAATAAAGCAGAAGAACTTGGATTGATTTATTCTCAAAATCCACCATATTTTATACAAGAAACAAAAACACTGACGCGAGATGACATTGCTAGTATGATAGAGTACAGAAGTGAACTCATTATTGAGCAACAAATAAATAAAACAGAGGGGGAAAGATATTTACAAAATTTTGAATTACTTAGATTTAACAGTTATTTTAATTCTGATTATAAAGGATTAAATAATATTAGAGATATCAAGGTAGAAAATGATTACAATTTAAAGCCTATATTAGAGGATAGAGTTATAGGGAGGCTTATTTTTAAAGAAGAATTTGTAAATAATGATCATAATCTAGAGCAATTAGATGGAAGTCTAATCGGAGTATTTAATCAAATTGTATTTGAAGGTGATGAATTTAAATTAGAAAATATAGCAAATATTTTATACATGTTGTTTTGTGAAAATCCCTATTCTTGTAGTGATATTGTTTTTAAAGGGAAATATGTGCCAAGCAAACAAGAGATAGAAAAATTATTTTATATTTTGGCAACAGTACTAAATCCTTTTGAATATGTCGAAATTGAACGAACACGCAAAAGAATAGAAATCATACATTTAAAAGAGTGGGATGGAAAAATTAGAGAAACTGAAAAAGACTATGTTTTTGAGATTCAAAAGGTATTATTAGAAGATGCTACGGATATCGAAAAGCTTTTATTAGAGTTAAAAGAGAAAAAGATAAAGGCTGTTTTATTTGATAATAGTAACGTTGTGGATTGGAGAATTATAGAAACACAACTTGAGCAAATATATAAATTTAATAAAGAA